>ERZ1035027.47-NODE-47-length-83629-cov-6.170615_pt1 | contig 83629 bp, 80 predicted proteins | sample MGYA00520604_ERZ1035027 | MGnify/ENA primary metagenome ERZ1035027 (study PRJEB33766, sample SAMN09781743) | gut metagenome | biome: gut microbiome | host: Homo sapiens | place: Madagascar | study: EMG produced TPA metagenomics assembly of the PRJNA485056 data set...
TTTTGTACGGTTGCACAGATGGATGCCTTGCAATGTGAAACAAAATAGGGTATAAAGCATTGGTGATTTTGCATTAGTCTACAAAAGCCTATATACAACGTTGATACGAGCAAAATTTAACGCGCGGATTTTACTGGGAACGTTGTGAAACTCCGTAAATCTACGCAATTACACAAAAATTGGTGTAGTAATGGTGTAGTAAATCAGCCAACATGCGGGACGGTTCTGCTGCCGGCTGGTGTAAACTCAACCAGACGAGCCATCTGCTGTACAGCAGTGTTTGCATTTGCGTGGGTATATACATTCAGTGTGATAGCAACATTAGAATGCCCCATGAGGTATTGCAGCGATTTAATGTCGATGCCCCGGTTCGCCATGTTGGTGCAGAAAGTATGGCGGAATGTGTGGGGCGTGATGCGCGGCAGGGGAGTATGGGGGTGCAGGCGATTGTACTTCTTGACGGCAGATGTTAAAGACATATTGAAATTTCGTCTGCCACGAATCGTCCCGTCTCTGGATACTTGCAGGAAATCACAGTAGCCGTCAATCATGATTTTAACTTTGCGGTTTTTGGCTTCTTCAACCAAGTGTTGAAAACTGTGATACACACTGTCGCTCATGTAAATGTCGCGGATGCTGTGCCAGCTTTTGGGCTTGGTCACATGAAAAGTGCGGTCACGAGCAAGCGTAAGCTGATGGGTGACGTGAATGATGCGGTTCTGCATATCCAAGTCGTGAACCGTAAGACCGATAAACTCGCTGATGCGAAGCCCGGTGCCGAGCAGGATATTGTAGGCATCATATTGTTTACAGAAAATCGGGTCATTCTTTACAAAAGTAAGGAACGAAATTTGCTGTTCTTCTGTGAGAGCAACAGCACCGCGCTTGTTGTCTGAGGCGTATTCCTTAGCGCTTATCTTAAAGGGATTCTTGCGGATAAGGTCATCCTCGCAGGCTTGATTGAAAGCAAAACTCACGACGCTCAGATACCGACCGATTGTGCTGGATTTCTTCCCCTCACGGTATAACTGAATGATCCAGTTCTTGGCGTCTGATTTCTTGATGGATTTTACAGGGTGATAAAAGATATCATACCCCTGCAGAATCTTAAAAACGGTTTGATAGTTTTCCATCGTGGTTTCGCACAGACCGACTTTTAGGTTGAGCGCCTGTTCAATCAATTTGATAGCAGAAATGTCGCCAGCATCATAATCAATGCCGTCGAAAGAGTCTCGCTGAATAAGGCTTTCCCTCTCACGCAGCTCTTTCAAATCGTTGGAGTAAATGGTTTTCCGCTTGCCGCGAATATCAGAATAGCGGTACATATAAATACCGTCTTTGCGTTGACTCTCTCCTGTTTTTAGAATACGACCTTTAGAATCTTTTCTTTTGGTCATTAAAACTCTCCTTTCTGCGGTAACAGGAAAGAGTCCGGATATGACGTATATATTGTATCATATTGACCGTCTTTCTTATTGAAGAAAATGTGAACGAATGAAAAGTTGCCTTTTCTGCGATGTGTGGTATAATATAAGTAAATGAAAATCGGAGGAGATAGGGCTTATGTACTTTGCACCGTTTATTGTAAGTGCAGAACATGAACAGAAAGTCCCAGTCATCATAGAGAGGGCAACAGCGGAGGACTTGAAAGCTACCGCCAAAGTACTGAAATGGCAGACGGACTGGACTTCGGAATATCTTGCCGATGAAAAAATTGAAAAGTATTCTTTGAAAACAAAAGAGGGAAACTTGATTGCACTCGGCGCGTATCGGGTAATGGGGCGCAAGGCGTATGTATATATCCTGTATCTGGAAAGTGCGCCCGCCAGCAACCCGACACTGACTGCCAAGCGGGAATACTATGGCATTGGCGAAGTGATGGTTGCTTTTGGCATCAAGTTTTCGATTGACAGCGGCTGCCGCGGTGACGTCCTGTTTGAAGCCAAGACGCCGGAGCTTGCCAGACACTACGAAAAAGACTTCCACGCCCGCCCGGTGGCAACGCTGAACAGCGGCGGCCCGCAGCGCTATATGCTGGCCGATGAAGATGCATGGAATCTCTTTGAAAAATTTCTTGCAGAGGAGGAACCGTAATGGAAAAGATGCTGAATGAACGTTATGAAATTGATGAACTGGCCGATGCGGCAGGTGGATATTTTGCGATGCCGTCGGCGGACGAGCTTGCCTACACCGAGCTTTTGTTTGATGTCTGCGACCAATTTGGAATCCATTACTATTCTGCTGATAAGAAAGCACGTGCATTTGTTGAGGAAGTGACACGCGTGACGTGGGCAAAGCAGCAGGAAGAAAAGACCGGGGTGCAGCAGAGTATCCGCCCTGCATTTACCGCGTAAAAAAGAATATGTATATGCCAGCCGGAAGGAATTTACTTCTGGCTGGTTTCTTTTTAGGGGCGTATTAAAGGGAATAAGTCTGTTCAATGTATTTATCGAAAGCCTTGCGCTTGATAAGGCGTTTGCTGCCAACCCATAAAACAAACGGACACCGTTCATCATTAGAAATCTCGCGCAGCTTATTGATGCCGATGCCAGAATAGGCGGCAGCTTCTTCGAGGGTCAAGTTGGATTTTTCCCAGATGGGAACTTCTTTCATAGGCGGTCTCCTTATTGGCAAGTATTGGAAATATCTAAATCGGTGATTTGGACTCCATTGACAGCGCCATATTCTGCGCGAAATTCTGCTTGGAGATTACGCTCTGAGACTTCTACGTTCCATAAAGCGTCACGGTAGTTCCGCATAAGTTTTACTGTGTCATGAATATATTTTGAATCTTCTGCATTTTGTGTGGCTAATGCCATGAGCAGCGCTCCTTTAGTGTTTGGGTTTTGGCAATAAAATCTCTCTGGCAGTGGTTTTTGTTACGGCTGCATTGTCTTTCCGCATATCTTTGCCGGAAAAGAGAATCGGCGCGCAGTGTTCGAGAATGCGACCATAAATGCGAGAGTGTTCCAAATCTGGGGGATTTTTCATCTGCTCCAGCGTCAGATTGGTTGTAACAATCAGCGGCTTACAGCTGCGGTAGCGGCGGTCAACGACTTGGAACATCTGTTCCGTAGCGTAAGAGGTGTTGCGTTCCACACCCAAATCGTCAAGAATCAGTAAATCGTAACGTCCGATGGAATCTATGTAGTCAATTCGTTCTTCGGGAAACATCCCCGTCAGGTGGGATAGGATGGTGGGAAAGTTCGTCATCATCACGGAAACATCCCTGTCCAGTAGTGCATTGGCAATGCACCCAGCAAAGAATGATTTCCCGGTACCGACATCCCCGAAAAGAAGTAAGCCGGTATTTGAAGTGTAGGCCTTATCCCAGCCATCAACGTAAGCATGAGCCTTTTCCATCAAAGGGTTCTGCCCGTTATCGTTGGCAAAGGTGTAATTGTATAGGTGACGGTCTTGCAGGCCTTGCTCACGCCTGCGCCGGATGCGCTCGAGGCGTTTACGTTGTTCTTCAGCCGCCTTGCGATGCTGCTCTGCAACCGCCTGACAGGGGCAAAGGCAACGAGGGGTGAAGTGCTCTGCAATACCGCGGATGGGCACTATGGCCTGTCTCCGCCCGCCGCAGAACTTGCAGTGAATTAGACCGTCGGCGGGGTCGATATACTCGTCTGCGGCTAGCACGGCGTTCTGTGAGGCATTGCTGAGCAGCATATGAATTTCAGAGGAAAGTTCATTCATACAGTTTCGCCCTCCTCCACGCTATAATCACGGCTGTATGTCTGCTGATGATTTTTCTTCTGATCGGCAGCAGCCCAACGGCGAATTGTTGCGGCATGATTTTGGTATTGCCGCCCACTGGATGCCATGTACTCAGAGAGCCTGTCAATGTAATGCTGCCATGAGGCTGGCAGTTCGTTTTGCAATGCAGCCAATTCATTGTCAGAGAGAAAGACATTTTGATAGGCTCCGAAAGCGGAGCGGGTGGGGGTGTGCTGTCCTTCTTTCTCTCTCACTCTAACTTTATCTCTATCTCTTTCTTTATCTCTAATCTCTATCTCTGGTGGACAAATGTCCGCCCTTACGGTAGAAGACGGGAGTTGTTGCTGGAGGCGAAGTCTCTCCACTCGCTTGCGTTCTGCTTCGGTAGAGGATTGACCGATAAAAAGCTGAATATCGGTCATATAGTAGGTGCGGTTTGCAAGAATCTCTATAAGCCCAAATTTCAGAAAAATCTTGATGGCACGTTCAACGGTGCCGACCTGATAACGCGTGACAACGGCAAGGCTCTGGAATGTATGTGGCAGATTTTCACTGATCAACAGCAGACCGTTATGGGGCAAAGAAATAAGGTAAAATCTGAGCAGGAGAAGAACATATAAGGGACCGTCCTGCATTTGTTCCAGCAGTAAGATTTTGGAATCGTTGAAAAAAGTCTCTTTCAGCTTCATGTAGTAGTATTTGTGGTTTTCGGACATGGGCAAAATCCTTTCAGAGATTAAATGTTTTCTGAAATTCCCGGAAGTTGATAATCTGCAATTCGATGGAATCTCCGCAGAGTGGCTGCAGCGCGTCTGCCTGAAAATCGAAGCAGACGATAACACCGCTGTATTTCAGAAAATTTATAGCGGAGATAAACCGAAATAGCCGTGGAATGTCCGGCAGATAACTGAACAGAACCGGCGCACCTGAGTCGGTGAGGGCATCGTGTTCAAAGCGGCTGCCGGAGGATGGAGGCTGAAAATCTTGCTGAAGCAAGGCATCTAATTGCGCGATGGATTCTGGGAAACAGAGTAACCGCAACAAGGTCTCGCCGTAAAAATCATTCGTTAAAAAGTAGAAATGTTCATAGCCGTCGTGGAGCAGGAAATGATTCCGCTTGCCGGTCTGAGCTCGTTCCAATAACGTGCGAAGAGTATCCATATTATCCGACAGCAAAAGGCCATTTGCTTTTAGATTGAAAGAAACCTTTGTGCGGCATATTTGCTCCAGCATGACCTTGGCGCGCATCTCGACTTGTGGCTCAAAGACCGGCAGAAACTCCATGCTGTTGTACACGGCGAAAACGCGGTTGGACGTGAACAAGGCACCTGCCATTCGTGAACCGCGAATCTTCAGCATTTCGAGTTCGGCTTCTTTCATTTCGTGGGAATCATAAAAGCAAGGGTGTTCAATGAGCAATGGACCGCTTGCGGTTGGGAAGAAGATGGGCGGTTTTTCGTCGCGATAAATCAGTGCGCCTGCATTCAGCATCGTCACATAGGTCTGTGCGATACGATGCAGCCGGATGCGGCGAGAGACCTCTGACTTGATGGCGTTCGTGTCACTGCATCCGGATAAGTAAAATTTAAAGCGTTCGGGTTCTTGCTGCAATAATAGCCGTTTTCCGCGAACACCAAGCCGATAACCGCGAAGATGATGGCGGGAAAAGATGCGCAGGAGCTTGTCATGTGTCAAGGACGTGACGACCTTTTTGCGGTAACTTTCACTCGCGGTAAGGCGGGCAGAACAGCCGCAAGGAACCTCGCCGCAGATGGCCGTGAGCGATAACAGTTCATAATTGAGGCTGTTGTGGGACGGTAAAGTTGGAGACTGTGAAGAAATAGGAATCACCTCGTTTTCCTACCGTAAGCACATTATCCTCGGTGCAGCATTCCCGTTTGAAATGTATAAAAGGCAATTGTAATGCGGAAAAGCCGCCCAAATGTGCAAGTAGAGATTTTTTGAGAAATTTTCGGGCGAAATGGAGGTCAGTTTTTTACGGCTTTTGCCGCATTTTTCATGTCCAGCCACGCAGAAAAATTCTCTTTTTGCATGATGGAAAGGTAACATTGAGATACCAGCAAAATGTGGCATAACAGCGGCAAACTTGCTTTGTATATAAAATTTAATAGTGTATAAGCCAAAGGGCGTTTCACTTTTATAGGTGGGCGCCCTTTTTTCATACCTATTTTCAAGAGAAAGGAGATCCCCATGGAATTAAACGAAATGGAAAAAAAGCTGCTCTTTCAGGTGGAGGGCGATTATCAGACAAAGATCCTGAATGAACTTTATATGACCGTGAGGTATTCAAATAATTCCGAGCAGCGGGAGGCGGCAGAAGGTCTTATGGCAAAACTTCGTGTTCTGTCAAATGCAGAGTGCATGGACTTGGTAAAAGATATTCAGAAGAATTACCGTCTGCCCTATCCAGCCCGGACGATTGGAGAAAAGATCGCCGAGGCCAGACAGCAATCAGGTGCAGAAAAATTGAAGGGGCATGACATCATGGCGCTTGAACGCTTTGACCCGGAGGTAAGGCACATGATCGTTTTTGATGTATTGTCTTACGATTCCCCTGTTGGCGACAAAGGCGATAAGATGCGCTTGTTCCTTACAGATACCGGCTATCAGAAATTTTTAGAGAGTCAGGAACGGGGCGAAGTGAAACTGAAAAACCATGCGAAGGTCTCTGGCGGCCATCTCCATTATGACCACAGGGATCATGTCTTGTAACGGAATAGTCGAAGAAAGGAGGCGATACAATGGCAGTATTCCGTGTAGAGAAAACAAAGGACTTTACGATAATGAGCAATCACCATCTGCGCAATACGGAGTTGTCCTTAAAGGCAAAGGGGCTTTTATCACTTATGTTGTCGCTGCCGGAAGATTGGGATTATACCACAAAGGGACTCGCCCATATCTGCAAGGATGGTGTGGATTCTATCACTACTGCCCTGAAGGAACTGGAGCGGCATGGTTATCTCACCAGACAGCGCCTCCGCTATGATAACGGGCAGTTGGGAGACATTGAATATACGATCCATGAGCAGCCTGTAAGTACCGAAAACACAGGGCTTTCACCTAAACGGGAAAATCCAAGACAGGTAAAACCTGAACAGGCAAAACCTAAACAGGCGGAACCTGAACAGGAAAATCCGGCACAATTAAATACTGATCCATTAAAAACAAAAAAATCAAAAAAAGATAAATCAATAACTTATCCATCAATCTATCCAGCAGAGCCGGAAGCGGCAAGCCGCACGGATGGGATGGATCGGATAGAGCTGATAGAAGCCTATCGTGAAATCATCAAAGAAAATATCGAATATGACTTACTGGTCTTACGGTATGGCAGGGAACGTCTGGACGAAGCCCTTGAACTTATGCTTGAAGTGATTTTGTCTAAACGCCCTTACATTCGCATTGCCGGAGATGATTTTCCGAGGGAGATCGTCAAGAGCCGGTTCCTGAAGATCAATTCCGGTCACTTAGAGTATGTCTTTGACTGTATCGACAAGAACACGACGAAGGTTGGAAACATCAAAGCCTACCTGTTGACGGCGCTGTATAATGCCCCGGCTACAATGGACAGCTATTACCGTGCCGAGGTCAATCACGACCTGTACGGCTGTTAGACACCTTTGGGTGTCTTTTTTCATTTCATCACAGGAAGGAGGCAAAGCACAATGAAAAGAAACACTGTGTCGGTACTATGCCCGGCGTAACCAAAGAACAGATTCAGGCAGCGCGGGAAGCTGACTTGTTTACTTACCTGCAATTCCATGAACCCGGCGTGCTGAAACGGGATGGACCTAATTTCCGGCATAAGGAGCATGACAGTCTGGTATATGTGACCGGGAAAAGGTACTGGTACTGGAACAGCCGTGGACGGAGTATCAATGCGCTGGACTACCTGATCCAGATTCGGGGATATGGTCTTGTGGATGCGGTTCATGCTCTGGTAGGTGGAGAAATCCGGCAGGAACCGGCCTACCGAAGTACGGCAGAAATACAGGTATCAAAGGAGCCGGAAAAGAAAGCATTCTCTCTCCCCTGGGCCAGACGTTGCGCCACCGCTGCGGTCTCCTATTTGCAGAAACGGGGGATCAGCTCAGAAGTCATTCGCCAGTGTTTACAAGCCGGGATTTTTTACGAAGCCCGGTATCATGGAGAACCGGTTTGTGTGTTTGTAGGGAAAGATGATTCCGGGAAAGCGAAGTTCGCCTGTATGCGCAGTATCGGCGGCAATCTCAAAAAGGATGTCTATGGCAGCGACAAAGGATATAACTTTTGTTATCCCCCGCAAAGTCCGGGCAGCCGGCATGTGGCAGTTTTTGAAGCTCCTATTGATGCGCTTTCCCATGCAACACTTCAAGAGTTGGAGGGATGGAAATGGAATGGTTATCGCTTGTCTTTGGGAGGTACTTCCCATGTGGCGCTGACTTCTTTCCTGGAACGCCACCCGGAGATCCGGCGTGTTACCCTTTATATGGACCGCGACCTTGCCGGATTTGTCAATGCTCGGAAAATCAAGACCATGCTCCACGAGGATAAACGTTTCCGTCATATCCGGGTAAGTGTCAACCCTCCCCGGATGGGAAAAGATTACAATGAGAAATTGCTGCAGGTTCGGGAACAACTGCAAACCAGCCAGCACCAACGCCGCCCAAAAGAGGCGGCTGTTTCAATTTAGGGAGGATTTCAACATGAATGGATCTCAACAGATCTGCTTTACAGACAGTGCCGGAAAAGCGCTGTTTTCCATTCCTGACAATGGTTTACTTTGTCTGTTCTATGGAAACGGGGACAGACACTTTGCTGTTTGCCATCGTCTGGATGATACCCATGCAGAAATTGACGGGGTAAATTATTCGCTGCCGGACTTTGCCAAAAGGATGAAACACAACCAGATCAGCTTTGCCCCGGCATAAGGCTGGAAAACAAATAACAGGAGGATTTGAAAATGAAAAAAATTGAAAATACCGCTTTGCAGATGATTGCCGAGGCTTCCCGGTGTCCAGACTACAGCCCCGATATGGTTAAATCGCTGATGAAAAAGCTGGACATGAACGAAAAGGGCTTTGCGCTTTTGATGAATGTTGCCCCATCCACAGTGCGTCTTTGGACCAGCGGAGCTGCACAGCCCTGCGGCACAGCAAAACGCCTCATGCAGATTTATGAAACCGGTCCGGAGATTGTCGGCAAGATTGCCGGCGGGCCGCTACCGGCAGATGGGAGGGATTGATGAATGACGGAGACAGATAGCCAGCCGATTGCGGAAAATGAGCAGGTCAAAGAACTGCTTGCTCTCCTAAAAGACAACAACACACCGGGATATGAAGAATTTTCCAAGCTGATCGAGCATGTGACCGGGATGGAGCAGCGTCTTTTGGAGGCAACCGAGGAATTAAAGGCAGTGCGTCAGGAAATGCAGGGATTACAGAACCATTCTCTGAAAGATGCTCTCCAAAAGAGCTATACAGCTATGGAGGCGAATATTTCCGTTATGCGTCACCGTCTTTCCGAACTCAAAGGCCAGATCATAAACGGGTGCAGGAATATCCTTGCCGATTTCAGGGAATGCGAATTTAATATGCGTTCTCTGGTGACAAATACCGGGGCTGATTCCATTGCTATCATGGGGAAAAATCACATGTGGCTTTCCGACACCTTGTTTGCTTATTGTTCTACGGCGGACCTTCATCAAATGATCTCAACAACGGAGTTCATCGGAGCGAGGGCTTTCCTGTTTCATACGGATCGCAGCGAGGGCGGTCACTTGTACGGGGATGTCCTGATGATGGATTTAGACACGCTACGGCAGGATATAAAAAGAAATATCCTCTATCCTTGCGGCGTCAATATCGAACGCAAAGATGGTTCAGCGGCCACGGTCAGCCTGAAAGAATGGACTGAAATGGAGCTTTACGAAAAAGATGCTCTGAAAAGCTGGGGATTTTCTTATGCCACGAATCAAGTTACGGAATGGCAGTACCACTATTCCACGATGTTCAGACAGTGGATGGATCAGGCATTTCGTTATATGCCCCAGGATTTAGAAGAACGCCTGAATATGCAATATATGGAGACAGCCCAGAACCCGGATATGGATAAGTACCGCATACCACAGGGAACGGCAAAGCAGATGCTTCTTTATGACGAAACCCCTGTGTATCGCCTTCTTCCATCCGGTTCGGAGAAAATTGCGCCCATCGCGGCAATCTCTACGGGCTTGTGGTATGAAAATTACCGGGAGTTTGCCATTGCACCGGAGGATTTAGGCGCTCTGGACAAACTGATCCGCAGGGAAACTGACCGGCTCACAGGAAACCTCCCACAACTTCACAAAAACGAAGAACGCCGCCCTGCCCCGGAGCGATAAGAATTTTACACTGATTGGAGGTGATGAAGATTGGCAGGAGTGCATGAAGATTTCGGCGAAAAGATCGGCGGTGCGAAAAAAGACCTGTGGAAAGACCGCGGGCTGTATGCGGATGATCTGGAAGCCATGAATGAACGCGAAGCCGAAAAATTTGTGAAAAAGGATAATGTCTGGAAAAAGCCGGACTATGCAGCCATGCTGGAGGAAGGAATTCCTCTTGGCGTGGTCTATTTTATCAAAAAAGCGAGGGACGGCTTAAACGCTTCCCCTCAGTATTACCGCACGGATGACACCCCGAAAAAACGGACTGCGAGACAAAAGGAATATATAAAAACAATCCGGGAATTGCAGACAGTGCTTTCAGATGTCCGTACTGTGGAGGATGCTGTGAGAGCTTATGACCGCTTTTTCGTTGACAATGGATATTTAGAAAAGGTACAGGGCTGGGGAAGCGGAATCCATTACCGGGCAACGGAAAAGGGACAGGACAATCCCGTGATCACAAACAAATTGTCCAATACCATGCTGATTCGCTCGGCTGAATATTTTGAGCGCAACTTTACTCAGAAAGCAAAAAAGGAACAGTTTTGTGTTTCCAAAGAGCAGAAAATACCGAAAGGTTATGCGATCCACTTCAACGACGGGAAACATACCTATTCTAAAAATGAGGACTGGAACCCCGGTACCTACTATGTGACAAAAGGCTATTCGATCCTGCGGACCAATTTTGAGACCAAAGAAGCTGCCCTGAAATGGGTGCAGGAACTTGCCAAAGGCAGGAACAAAAATGGGAAGATCCGGTTTGTCCCTCCCCAGCTCGCCCATGTCAAACGTACCGGCCCGGATTATCGGAATGGCGTGGAGATCACCGGACGGCATTATCTTGATACATTTGGATTCCGCGGCGGCGAGTTTGGAAACTGGATGAACCAGAACGACCGTCAGACCTCCCTTAACATGGGATTTGAAGCACTAAAGGATCTGGCGTCAGCCCTTAAGATCAGCGATAAAGATATTGCTTATCAGGGAACGCTTGCTATCGCTTTTGGTGCAAGAGGCAGCGGCAATGCTGCGGCTCATTATGAACCTTTGCGTACAGTCATCAATCTTACGAAAATGCACGGGGCAGGTTCGCTGGCACATGAATGGTGGCATGGACTTGACGATTATCTTGGTACAAAGATGGGCGCAAAAGGGATGCTGTCAGAACAGCCCCGCCTCTATGCGCCGTTCCAAAAACTCATTGACACCATGAAGTATAAACCGGAAACACCGGAACAGGCAGCAAAGCGCACGGAAGCACAAACAGAACGCACCCGGAAAAATGCGGCAAACTGGCTGGATTCCTCGGTTCTTGCCTCTCTGAAACGGTATGGCAATGAGGAACAGATGGAAACCTACGCAGTCTTGCGGGAAGCATTTTTGTCCGGCGAACCCGGCTCTGTGGGACAGATCAGCGCATTTAAGAAGAATGTTACCGGCCGGGTAATTCCCAAAAGTGAACGGGAACGGCTGGAAAATTTTGAGCGTATGCTTTCCAGGATGCAGGCGCAGGAAGCTCCGCAGATTGGACGGACGGAAACTGATTTTTACCGTAATTCGGTACGCATGGGAAAAGAATGTGAAAAAGACGGCGGTTATTGGGACAGCAATGTGGAAATGACAGCCAGAGCCTTTGCCTGTTATATCAAGGACAAACTGCCCTACACATCGGATTATCTGGCAGGCCATGCCGACTGTGCCCTTACCCTGGTTTCCGGTAAAGACGGAGAAATGGAGATATTGAAAGCCTTTCCTGTGGGGGAAGAACGCCGTGCGATCAACGCTGTTTTTGACGAGATCATTCAGGATTTGAAACGGGAACAGCTATTGACCCATGCCGATGTAACGCTTCCTCTCTCTGTTTCTGAACTTCGTGAGGCAGCGGACGGTCAGCTATCCATGTTCGGCGTCGGCCGTCCTTCCGTGATGGATCAGCTTGCGGCAAACAGACCGGCAGATAAAAAATCACCGGCACAGACGATTTTCAGAAAAAACCATGAGCCGGAAATATAGCAGGAGGTGAACAGCATTTTGGAAGAAAACAGGGATTACCATGCCTACCGGTATGGCGACCACTTGACGCCGGGATCAGAGCTTAAAATTGAACACAGCGTAGTTTGTGAAAATGTGGATATTTCTACTCTGATCACAATGGGAACCGATAGCCTGGAAGCCATGCGCCAGGGAAGTATTGACGGGGAGCAGAAAGCCTATGAAATCGTGGTGGCTGCTGCAAAACAGTGGGAACAGCAGGCAGCGGCAACACAGACGATCAACCGGGCTTTGGAATATCTTCGTACACCGGAGATCGAACATACCGGCAACCAGTGGAAAGACACCGATAACTGGAGGGCGGATCAGAAAATCAGCAACCGGGTCTATCAGATGACCTGCAGTATTTGGGAAGATACGAAATATGACAGAGAAACCAAACAGAGTGTTCCGATTGCCTGGTATGTGACATGGGAAGTCCGTATTCATTCCCCGAAGCAGGGATATGGAGCAAAGATTGCCGGACAAAACCAGAAACGATATACAGATAAGAACGCAGCCATAAAATACCTGGACGGGCGAAAGAAAGCCTATTCCCATTTATTCACGGAAATTTCCCCGCCGATCCCGAAAGAATATGAGCACCATTTTATGGTTCACGGTACTCTTTTACCTGGCTATACGGTTGAAGGACTGGAACAGGCCAAAACGGAACATGCCGCCGCCGAGGTTTCGGAGGGCGGTATTTTTACACCCGAAAACCAGGAGAAGCCTTCCGTCCTGGGGAAGCTCTCTGTGGCAAAAACTCAGGAAAAAACGCCAACCACTCCCGGTACGGCAATGAAAAAGAAGGAGGATATACAATTATGAAAGTGTTAATGGTAGAGCCGGGCAAGTCCCCTTATGCTGCGGAGATCGAAAGTGGTCTGAAATCCTTGCAGGCGGCAGTGGGCGGAGATATTCAGGCGGTCTATCCGTATGAGGACCCGGTGGCTCTGATCTGCAATGAAGAAGGCAAGCTGATGGGGCTGCCTTTGAACCGAGCTCTCTTTGACGATGACGGCCACATCTATGATATTGTGTCCGGGAATTTTCTGATCGTTGGTCTTGGCGAGGAAAATTTTACAGACCTTTCCCCGGATCTGATGGAGAAATATGGGGAGCAATTCAAGTACCCTGAAAAATTTGCAAGGCTTGCCGGCGAGATCATTGCAGTCAAGCAGCCTGCAACCAATGAGCACCGGGAAAAACCGATGATGCACCATTCCGGCCCGGATTTGTAGAAAGAAAGGAGCCAATTATGTTAATGGCAGTAAATGAACCTTATGCCCTTATGGTGCAGCCGGACGATATTCTGATCTCTCCCCGTGAGGTAGATGAACATTTTGGGACGATGGTATGCTTTCATCCCCGCTATGCGCTGGGCGACCATCACAACCATATGGACAAAGATGACTTCCTGCGGGAAATGTATTTAGATACCGTAGGACATGATGAAGCCGGCATGAAACGCTATGAACGGATGGTAAACATTGTAAGCAGCCGTTTCCGGCATGGACCAAAGACAGAGGAACGGGCGATCGATGAAGCAATGCAGAAAGTAATTTCGGAAAAGTATCTGATGCTCCCCCTCTATCTCTACGACCACTCAGGTCTTGCCATGAGTACAGAAAGTTTCTCAGGCAGGGCTCCTCATGCAGAATGGGACAGCGGACAGGTCGGCTGGATCTATGTTTCCAAAGAAGATGCCCTAAAGGAATTTGACGCTGACAAGATGACCGGCGCCATCCGGCAGAAAGCGGACGCACTGATGCGCAGCGAAGTCGCCGCTTATGATTCCTATCTGCGTGGCGAATGTTATGGGTTTGAGCTTTATAAAAACGGGGAGCTGTCGGATAGCTGCTGGGGCTTTATGGGTAACTTTTCCGATGTGTTGAAAGATATGGCGGCATACCTCCCGGATGAGTGCAAAGGGATGGTCGATCATCTGGAGGAACAGGAACGCCCGGCTACGATCATCAAGACGCTTTTGAAACATGCTAAAATTCAGGTCGATCAGGCAGCAAAAGCCTTTGAACACGCTTCCCGACAGCAGGTTCTTGGGGAAAGCCGGTAAAAAGTTATTTCCATATTATAAATACCGATTTTATCAGAAAGGAGGATGCTCTTGCAGGAAGATCTCGAACAACGAACGGTTTCTGTTTCTATACAGGCAGCAAAACTGTCAGGGCGGGTACTGCGTGCGGCTATTGCTGCGGTACTCCAAAAGATGGAACAGGAACGCACAATGCCAAGAGTCGGACGCAACAGTATGAAGCGGCTGACTTATAAAGACCCCGGAGCCAATACCATTGAAGTTTCAGGACGAATCCGCTCTTTTGAACGGTATGCCAGGAAACATCAGGTACGCTACCATATAGAAAAGGAACTTGGGACCGATCCCCCAAAATGGACGGTATATTTCAAGGCAAACCAGGCGGATGCACTGACGGCAGCATTTAAGGAATATACAAAGAAAGACCTTACACGCAGCACCAGACCGTCGCTGCTTACACAGCTTCATAAGTTCAAAGAACTGGCGCAGTCGCTTGGCCGTGACCGTGTAAAGAACAAAGAACACGGAGGACCGGAACGATGAAGATCGATGCAGAAACAATGAAAAAACAGGTCATTCTCCATCTGCCTTATGTTCTGTTCCTTCTGGTATTTGCCAAGCTGGGCGAGGCGGTGCGTCTGGCTCCCGGAGCAGACGCTTCCCAAAAGCTGTTAGGACTGTCCGAAGGCTTTGCCCTTGCGTTTCAGAGTATGTGGCCGGGTGCGGCAATGGACTGGCTGATCGGTTTATGCGGTGCAGCCATTATGCGGCTGGCAGTCTATCTTAGAGGGAAAGACGCTAAGAAATACCGCAAAAATGTGGAATACGGTTCAGCCCGTTGGGGAAATAAAACCGATATTGCCCCGTTTATGGACCCAAAGCCGGAAAACAATATCATTCTTACCCAAAGTGAAGGACTGATGTTAAACGGAAGGCCCAAAAATCCGGCCAATGCAAGAAATAAAAATGTACTGGTAGTCGGAGGATCAGGTTCGGGAAAAACGCGCTTTTTCATCAAGCCCAATCTGATGCAAATGCACAGTTCCTACGTTGTCACCGATCCGAAAGGTACAGTCCTTGTGGAATGCGGAAAGATGTTGCAGCGAGGCACACCAAAGCTGGACAAGGACGGAAATCCTGTGCGTAATGAAAAAGGAAAGATCATCTATGAGCCCTATAAAATACGGGTATTCAATACGATCAATTTCCAGAAAAGTATGCACTTTAACCCGTTCGCCTACATTCATTCCGAGAAAGATATTCTGAAGATCGTCACTACCCTGATTGCCAATACCAAAGGCGAAGGAAAAGCCGGAGACGATTTCTGGGTCAAGGCAGAAACCCTGCTCTATACGGCACTGATCGGATATATCTATTATGAGGCTCCGGCAAACGAACAGAATTTTGCCACACTGGTAGAAATGCTGAACGCAATGGAAGTCCGTGAGGATGATGAGTCGTTCAAAAATGCCGTTGACCTTCTCTTTGACGCGCTGGAACAGAAAGACCCGGATCATTTTGCCCTGCGTCAATATAAGAAATATAAGCTCGCTGCCGGAAAAACAGCGAAGTCGATCCTTATTTCCTGTGCTTCCAGACTGGCTCCTTTTGACATTAAAGAAGTCAGGGAAATTACCATGTATGACGAACTGGATCTGGATATGCTGGGAGATGAACGGACTGCTCTTTTCCTTATTATGAGTGATACGGACGGAACCTTTGCATTTTTGATCAGTCTGATCTATTCCATTTTGTTTAACCGCTTGTGCGAGCGGGCGGATGATGTGTATGGGGGCAGGCTTCCCATCCATGTGCGCTGCCTGATCGACGAGGCGGCAAATATCGGGCAGATCCCGAATCTGGAGCGTCTTATGGCGACCATCCGAAGCCGTGAGATCTCTGCCTGCCTGGTGCTGCAGGCGCAAAGCCAGCTCAAAGCCCTGTATAAAGACAACATGGACACCATCATCGGTAACTGTGACGCCTCTCTTTTCTTAGGAGGCAAAGAAGAAACCACCTTAAAAAGCTGGAACTCCCTATTGGGGAAAGAGACCATCGACCTGTATAACACCAGTGTCACAAAGGGCAATCAGGAATCCCACGGACAAAATTTTCAAAAGTTGGGAAAGGATCTGATGTCGGTGGATGAACTGGCGGTCATGGACGGGGGTAAATGTCTGCTACAGATCAGGGGTGTGCGGCCGTTCCTCTCCCGGAAATATGATATAACCAAACACCCAAATTACAAACTGCTTTCCGATTTTAATGAGAAGAACGCTTTTAATATCGAAAAGTTTCTTTCTACCCGGATGCCGATGCGTCCCGGTGAACGATACCGCAATTATGAAGTCACAGCCGAAGATCTGGCTTCCCAGACTTTATAGAGTTGTTCCTGCCTGTCAAAGCATGATGCCCCGGCAGGCTTTGTTTTTGTCACGATGAAAGGAGGATTTTTTGAGGATTCGTGATTCTCCCTGAAAAGTAAATAACCGCAGGATTCTTCCTGCCCCATGCCGCCGTGCTGTTTGAAACAGATTTTTTTCTAAAAACAGTGCGGCGGCTTTTTTTGTTTCCGGCCTGATACGGCCATATCACAAATTAAAATTTCTGAAATTAAAGGAGGAACATTATGGCATTTTTTGCAAGCGCGATTGATACTTTGAAGATCCTTGTGATCGCCCTTGGCGCAGGTCTGGGCGCATGGGGTGTTGTAAACCTTCTCGAAGGTTACGGAAATGATAACCCAGGTGCAAAATCCCAGGGGATCAAGCAGCTTATGGCAGGCGGAGGTATCGCTCTGGTTGGTGCAACGCTGATTCCGCTGCTTTCCGGCCTGTTCGGTTAAGGGCTGATTTATGGGCAGTCTGTTTGAATGGATAACAGACTGGATTAAAGAGGGCCTGATCGATGCGATCACCGGACAGTACACCAGCATTTTCAACTCCGTCAACAATCAGGTTGCGGATGTGGCAAATCAAGTAGGACAGACCCCGCAGGGCTGGAATGGCGGCGTATTTTCCATGATCCAAAATCTTTCGGAAACTGTCGTCATTCCCATTGCGGGCATGATCCTGACCTTTGTTCTGGTGTATGAACTGATCCAGATGATTCTCGAAAAGAACAACATGCACGAATTCGATACATTCAACATCTTCAAGTGGATTTTCAAGACTTTTGTTGCCACTTACCTGCTCACCAACTGTTTTACGATTGTGATGGCGGTCTTTGATGTGGCCCAAAATGTGGTGTCGCAAAGTGCCGGTGTCATAAACGGGAACCTGGATGTGCAGGCGGCGTTGTCTGATCTGGAAACCCAGCTTGAAGCAATGGGAATGTGGGAACTGATTGGACTGTGGCTGGAAACCAACATCATCAATCTGTGTATGTGGGTACTGTCCATCGTGATCTTTGTCATTGTATATGGCCGTATGATCGAGATTTATTTAACCGTGAGCCTTGCACCGATCCCGTTTTCCACAATGGCAAACCGGGAATGGGGACAAATGGGAACCGGGTATCTGCGTTCCCTTTTTGCCCTGGGTTTTCAGGGTTTTTTGATTCTGATCTGTGTTGCCATTTATGCAGTGCTGGTCCAGTCTATCCCATCGTCCGGCGACGTGCACGGCGCGATCTGGGGAACGGCGGGTTATACGGTACTGCTGGCCTTTGCCCTGTTTAAGACAGGTTCGTTATCCAAATCCATATTTAATGCAAGATAGCATGAACAAAACCAATTCTAAAAAGGAGGATTTTATATATGAGTAAAACCAATACAGAAAAAATGGCGCCGGAGACACAGACGCCGGAAATGACAAACGGCATGAAGCTGGATGTCCGCGTGCGTCCGATCGCCCCAATGGGAAACCTGCTGGCGTTTGCCAATGTTACGATTGGCGGATGCTTTAAGATTGACGGCTTCCGTATCTGTTCCAGTGAAAAGGGGCTGTATGTCAATATGCCCGCAACCCAGGATAAGGGAGGCAACTGGAAAGATGTCTGCTGGCCGGTTACGGCAGAGTTCCGCAAACAGCTTAATGACGCTCTGATCGATGGGTATGGGCAGGCTATTGAAAATTTGCAAGCAACTCTTGAAGCAACAAAGGGAGCTGCGGAAAAACCTTCCCTGACCGGTGCATTGAAGGAAAATGCCGGTAAGGTCAAAGAACAGCCGGCCAAACCTGCCCCATCTAAGAATGAGCAGGCTCGCTAATGCCGGAAACGAAACAGTACGGCATTATCTATGCCGATCCGCCCTGGCGCTATGATAGGAAACATGGAAGCGGCGTTGCGGAAAACCATTACCCCACGATGAGCATTGAAGAAATCTGTGCCCTGCCGGTATCGGAGCTTGCCGCAAAAGACAGCGCCCTTTTTCTGTGGGCGACCTTCCCGCAGCTCAATGAAGCCTTCCGGGTGATCGATGCCTGGGGATTCAAATATAAAACGCTGGCTTTTCTATGGCTCAAACAGAACCGGAAAGCGGATAGCTGGTTTTATGGCATGGGCTTTTGGACCCGATCTAATGCGGAGGTCTGCCTGCTGGCAACCAGAGGCCGACCGAAACGCCAGTGTGCGGGAATCCATCAGTTTGTAATCTCCCATATTGAGCAGCACAGCAAGAAACCGGACGAGGTGCGGGATAAGATCGTAAAACTCATGGGCGATCAGCCCAGAGTGGAACTGTTTGCAAGACAAAAGACACCCGGCTGGGATGTGTGGGGCAATGAAGTGAACTGTACGCTGACTATGCCGGAGCGAAAGGGGTGATTTTGATAGAACAAGATGCAAAGCGGCTGCTTATGGAACGGCTGGACGAGTGTTTGAAGGTTCATGCGGATATGCTGGATGCACAGAATATCGGCAGTATTTACGAGTTACAGGGACTTTCGGAACTCCACTATTATCTGAAGGTTGAACATGTATTTACCCCGGCGGAAGTAGAGGCGCTTCTTTCTTTTCAGGACCCGTTGGACGTAGCCCGATGGTGCTGGGAAGAAAATAACCATGAACATAGTTTCCCGATCTGCGATCTTCTCAAAGAAATTGATGCAGAGCAAAAATTTGAACATTTCACAAGCGAACCTTCCGCACAGGACAAATATACACTCCTGATGAAACGGCTGGGACAGAATTACTTTGCTTACCGGGAAAGCCTTATGTCAAGAGATAAGGAATCCTTAATTGAAAAAGCTGCTGAAATTACAGCCATGCAGGAGGCGTATTCCTATCTGACAACAAAGTTTGAGTTCGGGGATGAAATGCTGGATGATGTGCTGGCGCTTGAGAATCCTTTGAAATACTTTGCAGACCGTTGGCTTTTACCGGTTTCGGATGTGTTCGACGTGGATATGGATATTCGGGAAAATATTGCCGGAATCCGAGATAGCCAGGAATACCTGTGTCAGAGAGGACCGGCTGTTTCTGTCCTGGCACGGCTGCAAAATGCGGCTCAGGAAGTGCGGGAATGTCCGGCTTCGGAGAAACCGGTACGCGAATTCGGTGCACGGTAATGGGCCGGAAACTATATTACGATGGGAGGTGTATAGATGCCTTATGTACCTGTACCAAAGGATTTAACCAAAGTTAAAACCAAGCTGGCCTTCAATCTGACGAAGCGCCAGCTTATTTGTTTCAGTCTTGCCGGGCTTGTCGGCCTTCCGGTGTATTTCTTTACCCGCGGGGCGATCGGCAATTCGGCGGCTGTACTTTTGATGATCGGGCTGATGATGCCCTTTTTCTTCTTCGCCATGTATGAGCGTGACGGACAGCCGGCAGAAAAGATCTTGAAGAACCGGCTCCGTTATAAGCTCTGGCCGAAGAACCGTCCATACAGGACGGATAACCTGTATAAATCTATGTCAAAGAAGGAGGTTACAAAGATTGCCAAAAAACAAGCAGCAGGAATCTCAGGAAAAGCGTCTGCAAAAAAATATCAGGCAGGCCAAAAAGACCAGAGCCGATGCAAAGCAGGGCAAAACTAAGTCTGCCCGTTCCAAGCCGTCTAAAAAAGGCGGCTTTTTTGCCGGGCTGAAAGCAGATGCCCCGCAGACGGTCCAGCAGAGCATTCCCTACCGTGAAATGTACCGGGATGGGATCTGCCGGTTGACCGATACCCTTTACACCAAAACGGTACAGTTTTTTGATATTAACTATCAGCTTGCACAGGCAGATGATAAAGCACAGATCTTCGAGGGTTACTGCGATTTCTTAAATTACTTCGATGCTTCGATCCATGTGCAGCTTACCTTTATCAACCAGCGGGCCAATATGCAGGATTTTACCAGAAGCATTGAAATCCCTCCCCGCGGCGACGAGTATGACGGAATCCGCAAGGAATACGGGGATATGTTAAAGAACCAGTTGCAGAAAGGAAATAACGGTCTCACCAAACGCAAATACATTACCTTTGGGATCGAGGCAGATGACCTGCGTACTGCGAAAATGCGTCTGGAACGCATTGAAACGGATGTGCTGGCAAATTTCAAAACCCTTGGAGTCCAGTCAAGATCCTTAAACGGACTGGAACGTCTGGAACTTCTTCACGGCCAGCTTCACCCGGACGGTCAGGAAAAGTTTCATTTCCAGTGGTCGGATCTGCCTAAGACCGGTCTTTCTACCAAAGACTTCATTTCCCCATCCGGGCTGTCTTTTTCAAAGGATGGAAAGACATTCCGGGTAGGCGACCATTCCGGTGCCGTCTCCTTTTTGCAGATTTTGGCGCCGGAGCTTACTGACCGGCTTTTGGCGGATCTTCTTGACTTAAACGACGCCGTGACTGTCAACTTGCATATTCAGTCTATCGACCAGGCACAGGCAATCCGAAACATCAAGCGTAAAATGTCGGACCTGCAGAAAATGACCATTGAGGAACAAAAGAAAGCGGTCCGATCCGGGTATGATATGGACATCATTCCCACCGACCTTGCCACCTATGGAGAGGAAGCAAAAAATCTTTTGCAGGATTTACAGAGCCGCAATGAGCGCATGTTCCTTGTGACGGTACTGGTGGAAAATATCGCTGCCAAACGCCAAAAGCTGTTCAATGATATTTTTGCCGCTTCGGGTGTGGCACAGAAATACAACTGTGCCTTAAAACGGCTGGATTACCAGCAGGAACAGGGGCTTATGTCCTCGCTTGCTCTTGGTACGAACCAGATTGAAATTGAGCGCGGGCTTACGACCAGCAGCACAGCGATCTTTGTACCGTTTACCACCTGTGAATTGTTCCAGGAGGGCGAGGCGTTGTATTACGGCCTGAACGCCCTTTCCAATAACTTGATCATGGCGAACAGAAAAACGCTGAAAAACCCCAATGGGCTGTTTCTCGGTACCCCAGGAAGCGGTAAATCTTTCTCTGCCAAGCGTGAGATCGTCAATGTGTTCCTTCTGACGGAGGACGACATCATTATCGCTGACCCGGAAAATGAGTATGGGCCGCTGGTGCAGCAGTTCGGTTCCCAGGGGCAGGTCATTGATATTTCCCCTACTTCCACAAACTACATTAACCCTATGGACATCAATCTGGACTATTCCGATGATGAAAACCCGATCACTTTGAAAAGTGATTTTATTCTGTCGCTGTGTGACCTTATCATCGGCGGCAAAGAAGGGCTTTCCCCTATTGAAAGGACGATCATCGACCGTTGTACCAGACTGGTGTACCGGGAATACCTGCAGGACCCATGCCCGGAAAATATGCCGATCTTAGGCGATCTTTACGAGCTGCTTTTGAAACAGTCTGAACCGGAGGCACAGAATATCGCAACTGCGCTGGAAATCTATGTCAATGGTTCCCTTAACGTGTTCAACCACCGTTCCAATATCCAAATGGATCAACACCGGGTACTGTGTTTCCAGCTTAAATCACTGGGAAAAGCCTTAAAGGAAATCGGGCTTTTGATCATGCAGGATGCGGTGTGGAACCGTGTTACGGCCAACCGTTCCAAACATAAAACAACCTGGTTCTATATCGACGAATTCCACCTTCTTTTGAAAGGGCAGACAGGAAGTTTCAGCGTGGAGATCTGGAAACGCTTTCGTAAATGGGGCGGAATCCCATCAGGTTTAACGCAGAACGTCAAGGACCTTCTGGCTTCCCGTGAGATCGAGAACATTTTTGAGAACTCGGACTTTATCTATATGCTCAACCAGGCCCAGGGAGACCGTCAGATTTTGGCAAAGCAGCTGGGAATCTCCCCGCACCAGCTTTCCTATGTGACCCATTCCGGTCCCGGCGAGGGGCTTTTGTTCTTTGGAAATGTGATCATCCCCTTTGTGGACCACTTCCCGAAGGACACACTGTTGTACAGTGTGCTTACCACAAGACCGGATGAAATAGCGGGGACCAAAGCGTGAGACAAAAATTAAAATGGATCGGAGGTGAGAACAATGGCACACGACAGGGAGTTTCAAAGAAAGCGCAAAGATACCCGGATGCCGGAGCGTGATTCCCACGGGGAAGATCAACCGGCAGCCAGGCAGACCGAACAGGATTTTGACCTGCGCAGGGCACGGGACACCCCTTCTTCTGTCAACGGCAAGACACACAGGCAGGACATCCCTGTACAGACGGAATTTTCCCAGCTATCACCGGAAACACCGGTGTCCTTGCTGGAACAGGGCGATGCTTATGCGGCCGCTTTGGATGTTTTTTCGGATCGCTTTGAGATACCGGATGCTACCGGAACAGAGTCCCCGACACAGGACAACGGACGAAGCAATTTCCGGCAGGAGGTTTCCAGGCGTTCTTTTGTAACAGAGGATGTGACAGACCATGATACCGGACAATATGCACCTTCTTCCGAAGGATCAGCCCCACCGAGCGGCACAGACAGATCCGGTCAGGAACATCGTTATCGGACACATCAGCATGGGAACAAATATCAGCAGCGTTTTCAGGAAGCGGCACAGGCGGAGGAACAGGCAGCACAAAAGGAAAAGGGTGTGGATAGCGAACCGCCGAAAACATCCAAGCTGGAATTTACTGCGGATGAACTGCCACCGGAGACAAAGGATAAAAAGCTCACCCATGCAAGACGGAAGGCGGAACGAACTGCACAAAAAGCAGAGCAGGCGCAAAATCGTCTGCCGGCCCGGAAGAAACTGCGCATGGAGACGGTTTCCGACCCAGAGACCGGAAAAGCCAAAAAACACTTAAAATTTGAAAAGGAGGTTAAATCCCAAAAGGCCCATGTAAAAGGACCTGTACCCCTGCGTCCGGTCAAGGCAGGTGCAAATACCGCCATTGGTTACGCCCATAAAAAGATTTATGAGGCAGAGGATGAAAATGTGGGGATCAAGGCAGCCCACCGCTCTGAACTTGTGGGCGAGGCAGGGCTTCGCACGGCATATCACCGGCATAAAACCGCCCCCTACCGAAAGACAGCGAAATTACAGCAAAAATCAGCAAAGGCAAACGCAAGACTTGCTTACCGGCAGGCTCTTAGCGACCACCCGGAGCTGAAGAAACATGCGATTGCCCGGATATGGCAGAAACAAAAACTGAAAAGGCAGTATGCCAAAGCTGCCCGTGAAGCCGGGAAACAGGCAAAAAATGCGGCAGTCGCAACAGAGAGGGTCAGCGTCGGTATTGTCCATGCGGTCAAACGGCACCCTGTGATCTGCCTTGTCCTCCTGCTCCTCCTTTTGGTAATTTTCCTGATTATGTCCCTGTTTTCCACGTTCTCCAATATCGGGACCGGCGGTCTGGGAAGTCTGGCTGCTTCTACCTATCTTGCAGACGATCAGGACATCAATCAGGCGGAGCTTACCTATACCGAGTGGGAAACAGATCTGCAAATGGAAATAGATCGGGTGGAATCAGACCGCCCCGACTATGACGAATACCGGTATAACTTGGGTGCGATCGAGCATGACCCGTATGTGCTGATGGGGTATCTGACCTCGGCTTATCAGGGATTTACTTACGATGAAGTGGAAAGCGTGCTGCGGCAGTTTTTCCAGGAACAATATACCCTGTCCTTTTCAGAAGAAACCGAGATCCGTTACCGTACCGAAACTTCCGTTGACCCGGAAACTGGGGAAGAAACCCAGGAGGAAGTGCCTTATGAATGGCGCATCTTAAATGTCAAGCTCACGGTCACACCTTTGGAAAACCTGGTCGTTTCCCGGATGAACGCAGACCAGAAAGAGATCTGCGAGATCCTGCTGCAGACAAAAGGAAACCGCCAGTATGTCAAAAATGTCTTTGGCACCAACTGGCTCCCTTATGTGACCAGTTATTACGGCTACCGGGTACATCCCATCAGTGGGGAAAAGAACTATCACACCGGTGTGGACATCGGGATGCCGGAGGGCACAGAGATCCTTGCCGGGCATGACGGAACAGTCACCCTTGCGGGAAATGCCGGCGGTTATGGCTTGTGTGTCGCTATTGAAGGCGAGGCATACGAAGGACATACCCTGACGACCAAATACGGGCACTGTTCCCAGATCCTTGTTTCTGCCGGGCAGGAGGTCAAAGCCGGGGATGTGATCGCAAAGGTCGGGAATACCGGAAATTCCACCGGTCCCCACTTGCACTTAGAGGTCTTGGTTGACGGCCAGTATTTGAATCCCCTGTATTTTGCTGATACTGGCGATACCAGCGAACGGCACCTGCCGGAAGTTGGTTCAGGCGGCACAGGAAACTACTTCGATTATGACATTCCACCGGAAGCCCTTGCGGATGAACAGTTTGCCGCAATGATGGCCGAGGCGGAAAAATATCTTGGCTATCCGTATGTATGGGGAGGCGCAAGCCCTTCCACTTCCTTTGACTGTTCCGGCTATGTGTCCTGGGTGATCAACAACTGCGGCGTCGGCTGGAATTTTGGAAGGCTGACTGCGGACGGTCTTTTAGGTGTATGTACGCCGGTATCAAGCGCAGATGCAAAACCAGGCGACCTGATCTTCTTCCAGGGGACCTACAATACCAGCGGCGCAAGCCATGTAGGGATCTATGTAGGAAATGGAATGATGATCCACTGCGGAGACCCGATCTCTTATGCCAACATCAATACAAGCTACTGGCAGCAGCATTTTTATACATTTGGGCGTCTGCCTTAACAGATTGGAGGTAATAAATTGAATCCTAAAATTGAAAAACTGGAAAAGGAAATTGAAAAGACCAAAACAAAGATTGCGGAAATGCAGGCAAAGCTCCATAAGCTGGAGGAACAGAAAACGGAGCTGGAAAATACCGATTATGTGGCGGTGGCGCGCAGTTTCAAACTGACGCCCCAGCAGCTTGCGGATTTTTTGAAATCACAGCAGGCAGCCCCTTCGGAAACTGTTTTACCGCAGGAGAAGGAGGATGTGCATGAGGCTTAAAAAACTTTCCCTTCTGCTGGCGCTTACGCTTCTTGTAAGTGTCAGCGCATTACCTGTAACGGCTCATGCCGGCGGTTCCAAAGACACCACACCGCCAACGCTGACTGCTTCCCTGGAGGGCGATGCCCTGAAAATAGAAAGCAGTGACGATCTATCCGGTGTGGAGGCGGTCTTTGTTGATGAAAACCGTATCAACTCCCTCACCGATGGGAAAGCGTCGGTTGCACTAAAAGATTATGCAGGAACAGAAAAACAGGTAAGCATATACGCAAAAGATTATGCAGGAAACCGTTCTGATGTGGTAAAGCTGGATAATCCGTATTACAAAGAACCGGCTCCTGAAAAGAAACCTGCTGCGGCAGCACCCCAGAGTCCGTCCGGTACACAGACAAAACCGTCTAAGGAAGAAAAAACTTCCGGCTCAAACGCTGCAACCTCTTCCGGCGGCGGAAATTCTTCCGGTTCAGATAACAGTACCGGACAACAGGAAAATACTTCTGCGATCCCGGAAGGTGCATTTACCCCGGAAGGCACCGGAACGGTACAGGACAACATCAGCGGTACAGATGGGGAAAAACAGTTTTACACCATCACTACGGACGCTGGCAATGTTTTTTATCTGGTGATCGACGGGAAACGGGAAGATAACAATGTCTACTTCTTAAACGGCGTCACAGAGTCCGACCTGATGGCGCTTGCAGAAAAGAACAATGGCAGCATGAGCATGATTTCCCAGGAAGAAAGCTGCAACTGCACAGAAAAATGTGAGGCAGGAAAAGTCAATACCGGCTGTCCGGTCTGCAAAAATGACTTAAATGGCTGCAAAGGAAAAGAAAAGCCGGCGGAAACTGAAAAACCGGCAGAACCGGAAAAACCGAAGAAAGAAACCGGCAGCGTCGGCACAATCCTGTTTATCCTTGCTGCCTTACTTGCGGTCGGTGGGATCGGTTACTATGTAAAAATCGTGCGTCCGAAACAGCTGGCCGAGGACGATGCGGAATTTGAGGATGACGGTTATGGCGAAGGCTTTGACCCGGATGAGGCATACGGGGAACCGGAATATCTTTCCGAAGATGATTTTGACGACAAGGACAGCAACTAAGGCTGTCCTTTTAGATTTTATGAAAGTGAGGATTTTTTCATGGAACATATCATAACCAGGCGCCGTGGCTTTCGCAAGCTGTTGGCGTTTTTGCTTTGTATGGCAAGCATTTTGGGGCTTCTTCCAGCTCAGGCTTTTGCCATGTCTGTCGGACAGACAGCAAGCTCCTGGCTGGGCGACCAGTATGTAGGCTCTGATGGGAACCACTACCGCGCCCCGGCGCCTTACACCTATCTTGCCTACCATGCAGACGGAACCATCGACGCACACACCAGTTCCGGTGGCAATACTTACCGGCATTATATGCTGACGGATTCTGACGGGATCAGCCACCAGGTTTACTGTGTGGAGAGCGGGATTCCTTACCAAACTTCGGAAAATACCTATGTTTCGGAAAGCGGAACCAACAGCCAATACCTGAACCTGCTTCCTGCCGAGGCAAGGAGGGGGATCACCCTGACTGCGATCTATGGCTGGAAACCCGGTGCGGCGCTCCCTGTTTCCGGGATCAACGAGGATGACTATAAGATGGCGACCCAGATCATCATCTGGGAATACCAGCAGCAGCTTAGAAGCGATCCGTACAGCCGCCACGGAAACGGCCACGCAGATGGCGACCAGTATTTCAGCGTGATCGCCGGACGACCGGCAGAAAAAGCCTATGACTGGATTCTGGCACAGATTGCTTCCCATTCCACAGTCCCTTCCTTTACTTCTTCTAAAAAAAGCGAAGCACCGGAACTGGAACTAAAATGGGATGTAGAAAAAAAGGTCTATACCCTGACGGTCACAGATACCAACAACTTGAAGATCGACCTGGAGGCTTTGAAAGGCAGCGGCGTTTCTGTGACAAGAAACGGAAATGAATACACCTTTACCAGCAGGCAGATGATGATGGACCCGGTGCTGTTTGAATTCCGAAAGAATATCCCGGTGGCAAACGACATGCTGATCTGGGGCAGACCCGGCTACCAGACCATGATGACCGGCGCCAGCGATCCGGTTTCCTTCTTTGTAAAGATCAAAACGGAAACTTACGGTACCGCAAAACTTGTCAAGACCAGCGAGGACGGCATTGTTTCCGGTATCACCTTCCATATCTCCGGTACGGACATTTTGGGAAATGAAGTCAATGAGCAAGTTACGACCGGAGAAAACGGCCAGATTGAAAAGAAGCTCCTGCCGGGAACCTATCTGGTAAAAGAACTTCCGGTGGATCGCTATGTGACCCCTTCTGCACAGTACGTGACCATTGAAAGCGGGCAGACTTCTTCGGTACATTTCAGCAATATCCTGAAGAAGTTCCGCGTCCATGTGGTAAAGAGTGATGCTGACACCGGAAATGCCCAGGGGGATGCCACTCTTGCAGGGGCGACCTATGGGATTTTCCGTAATGGCGAACTGATTGATACTTATACTACCGGACCGGATGGCAGCTTTATGACCCGCTATTATGTATGCGGGGATGGCTGGACGATCCGGGAAATCGAACCGAGCACCGGGTATCTTCTGAATGAAACCGTTTATGAAGTGGGTGCATCCCCTTCCCTGTATGAAGCGGAACTCAATACCACAGAAAATCAGGTGACGGAAACGGTTATTTACGGAAATATCCAGCTTGTCAAGCACACCGATGACCTGGACCCGGATGTGCCTGAGGGCGAAAATACCGACGATCCCAATGCCGGTATCATCGAACGCCCGGAAGCAGGCGCAGTCTTTGAAGTTTACTTAAAGGCAGCCGGAAGCTATGACGCGGCAAAGGAAAGTGAACGTGACCTTCTTACCACGGATGCGGATGGTTTTGCTTCCAGTAAACCGCTTCCTTATGGGCATTATACGGTCCATCAGATCGCAGGCGAGGAAGGCAAAGCCTTTGTCCCGGACTTTACGGTATTCATTTCCTCTGACGGAAAGACTTACAGCTATATCCTGAACAACCGCACCATCACAGCCCGTCTGAAAGTTGAAAAATGTGACGCAGAGACCGGAAAGATTATCCCTGTGACCGGAACCGGTTTTCAGATCAAGGATCTTTCCACCGGGGAATTTATCACCCAGACCGTCTACTATCCGAACCCGGAAACACTGGATACCTTCTATGTTTCTGACGAGGGCTGGCTGATGCTGCCGGAGCCTTTGGCCGCTGGGGATTATGAACTTTATGAGGTGGCTGCCCCTTATGGCTATGTGCTTTCCGATCAGCCGGTACCGTTTACCATTGACGGCAGCGAGGCGGTTGTGACGGTCACTCAGTACAATATGCCGCAGAAAGGCCAGCTTACCATCACAAAGACCGGAGAAGTATTTGCTTCTATCCAGGAAAACGACGGACTGTACCAGCCTGTGTATGAGACTGCCGGACTTCCGGGAGCGGTCTATGACGTGATCGCAGATGAAGATATTTATACCGGTGACGGTACCTTGCGGGCAGCAAAAGATACGGTTGTGGAAACCCTTACGACCGGCGAGGACGGCACAGCGAAAAGCGGGCTTCTCTATCTTGGCCGTTATCGTCTGGAGGAACGTCAGGCTCCTTCCGGTTGTGTGCTGAATCCTCAACCGGAATATGTGGATCTGACCTATGCAGGTGAGACCGTGGAGGTCACACAGGCAGCAACAGGTCTTTATGACGAACGACAGAAAGTGGATGTCACACTTTTCAAGGCAATGGAGACCAATGACCTGTTCGGTCTTGGCATGAACGAGGAATATAAGGATATTTCCTTTGGACTTTATGCTTCCGCAGACCTGACGGCGGCAGATGGCAGCGTGATCCCGGCAGATGGACTTCTGGAAGTGGTCTCTGTTTCGTCTGATGAATCCGGCGGTTACAGTGCTTCCTTCGCCTCCGACCTGCCTTTTGGCAGCTATTATGTCAAGGAACGCACGACCAACGGCGCCTATATCCTTTCGGATCAGAAATATCCGGTCGTCTTTGAATATGCCGGACAGGAAACCGCCCTGGTACAGATCCTTGTCAATGAAGGCAAGGCTGTTTCCAATGAACTTCTCCGCGGGCGTGTAGACGGTGTAAAAGTTGGGGAAAACCCGGAAGGCGGCGAAGATGTCACGCTGGCCGGTGCGCTCATGGGACTGTTTAGACCTGATACAGAAGAATTTACCGAAGAAAATGCACTGCTTACTGCTGTTACCGGAAAAGACGGCAGTTTTTCCTTTGAGAATATTCCTTACGGACACTGGATCGTCAAGGAGATCTCTGCCCCTGACCTTTATACAGTAAGCCCGCAGCAGCACCATGTATATATCGGTGCAGACGGACAGCATATTGAGATCCGTGTGGAAAACACCCTGATCCGCGGCAGTGTGCAGGTAACTAAAACCGAAGCTGTGGAAGAACCTTCCCCTGTGGAAAAGGAGGATAAGAAAGACAAGAATTCTTTCCTGCGTTTCCTGCCCGGTGCGGTGTTCGACCTGTATGCGGATTCCAACGCCAACCAGGAATATGATCCTGACGATCAAAAGATCGGTACGCTGAAAGAAACCGATGCAGGCTATCATACGGCGGAAAACCTTCTGGCTGGCGGCTACTTTATAAAAGAAAGCAAAGCGCCGGAGGGCTATCAGCCTGATCCAAACGCTTACTATTTTTCCATCACAGAAGATGGACAGGTCGCAGTTGTGGAAAATGGAGAAGCCGGGCACGGATTTACCAATGAGGCTTACCGTGGCAACTTAAAGATCACAAAGGATTCCAGCGACGGGCGCAAAGATGGTTTTGCCATCGAGGTCAAGAGCGCGGACGGCTCCTACTGCGAGACATTCACCACTCCAAAATCCGGTGTAATTGAAGTAAAGGGCCTTCGTGTCGGTATTTATACCGTAACAGAAGTTGCAAACCGGGCAAGCAAGGATTACATCATCCCTGATGCCGCTACGGTGGAGATCAAAGCTGACCAGACATCTACGGTCCAGTTCTTTAATGAAAAACCGGAAAAGCCGGGGAAGCCGGAAAAACCTTCTGTTCCGTCCAATCCTTCCACCCCTCAAAAGCCGGTACCGCAGACCGGGGATGATCCGTATATTTTCCTATATGGCGGACTGTTGGCAGCCGCACTGATTGGCGGCAGCGTATTTGCTGTGTATTATTTCAAAAAGGGAAAATACAGCAGGACTTCCCCGAAAAGAACGGCTGTCGGGATTTCTGTCCTTTCACTCTGCGCTCTGGTGGCTTTTGGCAGCGGTTTTTTGGTGTTCCGTGACTTAAACCAGTATGCCGAGAGTAAAGATGCCTATCAGGATCTTGCCGGATATGTGGAAGTACCGGAGCAGACAGCCTCCCCGGAACAGGCAACCGATCCAACGGAAACAAAACAGGACGATGCCGATATTGTCCTGCCTTCGGTAGACTTTGAAGCGCTCCGTGAAAATGGACCGGACATCATCGGATGGCTTTCCCTTCCTGATACGGTGCTCAATTATCCGGTGACGCAGACTGACAACAACGAGTATTACCTGAACCATCTTTATGACGGGACCTACAACAAGGTTGGCTGCCTGTTTGCCGACTATGAAAATCAGGCAGGTTTTTCAGACCGCAATACGATCGTCTACGGCCATAATATGCGGGATGGTTCCATGTTTGCTCTGCTGAACCGGTACGATGAACAAAGTTACTTTGATACCCACAGGCAGATGTATCTCGTTACTCCGAAGGGTGGTTATGTCATGGAGATCTTTGCGGCGTTTGCAGCAAAGCCGGAAGAATCCGGCAGTGAAACTTCTCCCTGGCAGCTTTCCTGGAAGGATGACGGTGCTTATACTACCTGGCTTACAGCTATGAAGGAACGTTCCGCGGTGGAAAGTGATGTGACTGTGACCTGCAGCGATAAGGTACTGACCCTTTCTACCTGTACGCCGGGCGGCACAGGACGCTTCCTTGTCATGGGAAAACTCGTGAAAGTAGATAACGAAATATAGATTCTAGACGGTGCGGGGGCAAAAGCTCCCGCACCTGCTGTTTACAAGGAGGATTTTATTTTATGGTAAATACCATGATTTCCATTCCCGGCTATGTCCATCTTTACCGCTCGCTTTTGCGGTTTTATGACATGCCGGAAAATGAAGTCCGGGAAATGCTCTATCTTCTGAATACGGCAAACCTGGACTGCTATGAGTATTATCACCCGGACCGCAGTGTGATCCAGAGCGGACCGGTCGCTTTTTGCGGATGGCTGGAAACGAAAGACTGCCGCCCTTACCGCACAGAGGTACAGCTTTACAAATCGCTGCTGTTTTTGAAGCGCAGCATTGACCGTGACCTGATCGTATCAGCTCAGAGGGAGGCTCTGCAAACCCTGCGCTGTATTATCTCCAATCTGGAATACCGCTTTTATAAAGCCTATGGCATGGAGATCGAGGACAAACGCACGGTCTATGGGGAATGTACCTACCGTCTGGTTCCCAGGGAGGATGAACCCAGCGTGTGCCTGATGCACGACTGGATCTACCTGCCAACTGCCTGATGTCACGAATAATATATAAAATATGTGACATATATGAAAACTGTACTGCCTTGCAAAATTTTTGATTTTTGATGTATAAATCAGATTTTTAATGGGAACACTCAAAATAAGAGGAATAGGACCTATTGCAATCATGTCACGAATAATATATAATATTCGTGACATGAAGGGAGGCGGTATTGTGGACAACGGATATACAAAACGAATACGAGAGCGTGTTCTTTCTCTTGAAGATGGAACTGTTTTTGTGATGTCTGATTTTGCGGATATTGCAGATACATCCACTATTCGTCAAAGTTTAAGTCGTTTAGTGCAATCAGGAACATTGCGCCGTATTTTGAAAGGAGTTTATGAAAAACCAAAATATAGCAAACTTCTGGATGAATATGTGGCGGCAGACCCGGAAGCGGTGGCGAACGCATTGGCACGAAGTTATCACTGGACGATTGCCCCATGTGGGAATACAGCATTGAACCTGTTAGGTCTTTCAACACAGGTAACAGCAGTATGGTCCTATATCAGCGATGGTCCATACAAGACCTACGAGTGGAACTCTACAAAGCTGGAATTTAAGCACCGGACCAATAAGGAGATTACCGGATTGTCCTATATGACAAGTTTGGTTATACAGGCATTAAAAACGCTTGGCAGATCGAATGTTACGCCAGAAGTTATACAGATGCTTTCCGAAAAACTGACAGATAAGGATAAACAGGCTTGTTTGAAGGAAGCAACCGAGTCTACGGATTGGGTTTACGATACGATACGGCAGATTTGTGGAGGTGAAAAGGTACAATGAGAAATATAGCAAGACTTTCAGATAACGACCGCAGGGAGCTGTTCAGAAATACAGCAGATAAAATGGGGCTGAATGATGCCATCGTGGAAAAAGACTTTTGGGTATGTTTTACGCTGGATTATTTATTTCACCGCTCACCATGGAAAGAGTCCATCACCTTTAAGGGTGGTACCAGCCTTTCAAAAGCCTTTCACCTGATCAGCCGATTTTCAGAAGATATTGATTTGATTCTGGACTGGCGTGTATTGGGATATGGCAAAGATGAACCATGGGAGAAACGTTCCAATACAAAACAGGATGCTTTTAACAAAGAAGCCAATGCGCGTGCGGAGGTATTTCTGTCCGAAACATTCTGCCCGGCAGTCAAAGCCGGCTTATCCCAGGAAATCGGTTGTGAAGCAAATGTCTACATAGATGAAAAGGATAAACAGACGGTCATTTTCGCCTATCCGCACCTTTTTACGAATACAGCAACCTTACAGGTGATCCGTTTAGAGATTGGTGCGCTGGCAGCGTGGACTCCTGCAAAAACAGCGCAGATCGAACCATACGCGGCAAAATATTATCCGAAGATTTTTGAGCAAAAAGAAACCGCAATCCTTACCGTTGCCCCGGAACGGACCTTCTGGGAAAAAGCCACAATCCTGCACCATGAAGCGAACAGACCGGAACATTTGGAAATGCCGCAGCGGTATTCCAGACATTATTATGATCTCTACCGCATGGCTGCAACACCGGTCAAAGAAGCTGCTTTTTCCAGGCTGGATCTCCTGAAGAAAGTTGTAGATTTCAAAATGAAATTCTATCCCAGATCATGGGCGAAGTACCCGGAGGCTGTGCCGGGCACATTAAAATTACTCCCGCCGGAATATCGGTTTGCAGCATTGGAAGCGGACTATAACTCTATGCAGGATATGTTGTATGGGGATGTTCCGACATTTGAGACAGTCATAGCAGCGGTCCGGGAACTGGAAAAAGAGATCAATACACTATAAACAATTACATATCCGTTTATTTGCCGGCTATTCTAAGATGCTTTAGAATAGCCGGTTTCTTGTTTTCAAAGGAGGGATGCTATATTACACAAAATGAAGTCAATGCCGTTTTTGACGAACAGGTACGGCTTTGCGCTGATACCTTGAAACGGAAAACCAAAGAATACACCGGGGATGACCCGGACCGGCTGGGTGCATTTAAGGCAGCGGCAGCTTTACAGCATACAACGCCCCAGCGTGCCCTTGCCGGTATGCTGGCAAAGCATATTGTTTCTCTATACGATATGTGCTTTGCCAAGGAAACAGTTTATCCGATGGACACATGGGACGAAAAGATCACAGACAGTCTTAACTATCTGTTCTTACTGAAAGCGATTGTAAAGGAGGGACATACCAATTAAACAGATTGAAGTAAAAATTTTGAACTGCCAGGCGGTAGCGGAAGCAGAAAAAAACATGGTCTTTGCGGCAAGGCTTACCCAGCAGGGACATAAGATTGCCTCAATGGACGACCTGATGGAGCTCTACGAAAAATCATTCAGCGTTCAGACAGTAGCAGCTATGGGGGCGCTTCCCCATCCTACCATCCAGAAATTTGCGGTGATCACGGTAGCCATTGTCGGCGCCAGCAGGCGTTTTCTGGCGCAGATCACCCGCCACCAGAACGAAGTAAAATTTATGAGTGCATCGCTGCAGTACAGCAACTATACGGGACAGGCGGATTTCGCTGTCCCGTATTCTATTATGACGGCTCCGGCAGTGGTACGGGAATTGTACTTAAAAAGCTGTAATGAAAGCATGGAATGTTATGAAACCCTGTGCACTGCCGGAAGCGGGCACGATGCGGCCGGCTATGCCACGCCCCAGGGATTACGGAATGTACTGCTCATCAGCGCCACCCCTTATCAGTGGAAACATATCATCAGCCAGCGGGTATGCCGGAGAAATACAGATGAAACAAGGATCGTGCTGCTAAAGGTCTGGAAAGAACTTTATGAACTAAGCCCTGCTTTGTTTGCCCCATCACTGACCGGGCCTTTTTGTCAGATGGATCGATGTCTGGAAGGTAAAATGACCTGCGGACGAAAACTGCAGGCAGATATGACGCCAGAGGATATTTTAGAAAAAGATTATCCTGCTCTTTGGGAAGGAGGCTGCCGATGAAAATAAAACTGATCGACTTTGGCGTACCGGAGCACCAGCGTCCTTACCGTCCGCATGGCAATGATGCCGGAGCGGATGTTTATCTGCCCTATGACTGTACCTTACAGCCCGGAGAAATCGCCAAAATTCCTCTTGGCTTTGGACTGGAAATACCGGATGGATATGCGGGATATATCTTTCCCCGTACCAGCATGGCGGGAAAAGGTCTGGTCTGTGAACTGCCGCCTGTGGATTCCGGCTATCGTGGAGAGATCCATGCGATCATCAGCAATGTAAGCAATCAGGCGCAGTCTCTTTTTAAGGGAGCCCGTATCGGGCAGCTTGTGATCACGCCGATCGTCATTGCGGATTTTGTAACCGATCTGGGAACAGAACGAGGAACCGGCAGCTTTGGCAGTACCGGCGAATAGAAAAAGGCTGTTTGGAGAACAGTTTTTGAATACTTATCGGTATAGGGAGCGGACATTTCGAGAACATTATAAAATATAATAAAGAAAGTCACGAAAAAAGCGGCCTTTACCGTGACCGCTTACTTTCTGCTATTGAGTTCTTTCATAATACCGAGGATATATTGCATGGATTGAGGATCAAGCTGTCTTGCCTCTGCAATGAATTCCTTTAAGGTTTCCGGGTAGGTATTTCCTTCATCAAAGAATTCCTGCGGTGTCACACCCAGATATTCGCAGATGTAGAAAAAAGACTGCATAGCGGGAAGTGACTTTTTATTCTCAATATTATTGATGTAGTTGTTTGCCTGACCTAACGATAAAGACATATCGCGTGCGGAAACTCCTTTCTGTGTCCGCAGCTTCGCTAATCGTTCCGGGACAAAATCTTCATACATCGCCTTCACCTCCCATTCTGTAATAGATTGTACCTTACACCCCTTTATTATCCGCAAAGAGAAAAAGGGTATTATCGTTGACTTGCTAAATAAAATCTATTACTATGTGAAAAGTGAAGAATTTTACCTATCAGATGGAGGGATGACCGATGAAAGGAAAGACCTGCTGTGTTACCGGACACAGGGATTTACCGCAGAATGAGATCAACAAAATAAAAGCCGCTTTGGAACATGAGATCGATGCTGCCGTTACAGATGGATTTACCTGTTTTATGAGTAGCTTTGCAGATGGCGTGGATCAGTATTTTGCAGAGCTGGTGTTGGAAAGAAAGCAGACCAATCCGGCGCTGGAGCTGATCGCAGTGATCCCTTACCGCAAACGTCTGGACAGCCTGAATAAGAAAACAAGAACCCGTGAACTGCTGGAGGCTTGTGCGGATGTTGTTGTCATACAGGAAAAATATCTCCCAAGCGTCTACTCCCACAGAAACCGCTATATGGTGGAGCACTCCGACCGAGTGATCGCTGTATATGACGGACGGGAAACCGGCGGTACGGCAAAGACGATCCGCTTCACCCACCGGATGAAAAAGGAACTGCGGGAAATCCCGGTTGGAGAGATCGTCCTGCCGGATCACTTGAAACCAAAAACAAAATAGATACCTGTTGATGCGCTCACTTTGAAGTGGGCGTTTTTCTTTACCCATTTTTAGGAGGAATGCTTATGTGGAACCTGATTTCACATTTCCTTACCTTTGCCGGAGGAATGGCTTCCGGCGTTATGCTGATGTGTCTTATGCAAACCGGAAAACTTGCGGATAAAGAATTTGAAACTATGAAGGAGGAATAAAAATTGAAACTTGTGATTGCAGAAAAGCCCTCTGTTGCTATGTCACTGGCAGCAGTATTAGGCGCAACGGAAAGAAAAGATGGTTATCTCGAAGGTTCCGGTTATCTGGTGAGCTGGTGCGTGGGACATCTTTTGGAACTGGCACAGCCGGAGACTTACAAAGAACAGTACGCCAAATGGCGGTATGAGGATCTTCCGATCCTACCGGAAAACTGGAAATATGAAGTTCCAAAGGATAAGAAAACGCAGCTTGCTCTTTTGTGCCGGCTGATGAAGGACAAACGAGTGGATTCTGTGGTATGTGCTACGGATGCCGGGCGTGAAGGAGAACTGATCTTCCGTCTGGTCTATGAATATGCCGGATGTAATAAGCCTATGGAACGCCTTTGGATTTCCAGTATGGAGGATGCGGCGATCCGTGAGGGTTTTGACCATCTCCGTCCCGGCAGTGATTACGATAAGCTCTATGATGCGGCAGTATGCCGGGCAGGAGCCGACTGGCTGATCGGGATCAATGCCACCCGGCTTTTTTCTGTCCTGTATGGTGTCACACTAAATGTCGGCCGTGTTATGTCACCGACGCTGGCACTTTTGGTACAGCGTGAGTCGGATATTGAATCCTTCATCAGCAAGCCTTTTTATGTGCCGGAGATCACCTGCGGAGGTTTTACTGCTTCCGGCGAAAAAATGACGGAACGATCCGAGGCTGAAAAAATCCGTATGGACTGTGACCACAACTCCGCTTTTGTGCGTTCTGTGGAAAAGCAGGTAAAAACCATACAGCCTCCCCGCCTTTATGACCTTACAACTCTGCAAAGGGAATGTAACCGTATTTATGGCTATACGGCTCAACAGACCCTTGATTATGTGCAATCTCTCTATGAAAAGAAGCTGGCAACCTATCCGAGAACGGACAGCCAGTATTTGACGAAGGACATGCAGGCAACCGCCGCTTCCCTGATCCTGTGGCTGCGTGACAATATGCCCTTTGGAAAAGGCTGCGCCGGAGAACCGGACATTGACCGGGTAACAGACGACAGCAAAGTGACCGACCACCATGCCATCATTCCAACTGTGGAGATTGCACGGACAGACCTGTCAGAGCTTCCTTCCGGGGAGCGGGATGTGCTTACCCTGCTTGCCGTCAGACTGCTTTGTGCCACAACGCAGGCAAACCGGTTTGAAGCGGTCACCGCTATGTTAGACTGCCAGAGATATACTTTTACGGCAAAAGGAAAGACCATCTTACAGTCCGGTTGGAAAGAGGTGGAACGGATTCACCGTATGAGTATCAGGCAGAGTGAAACGGAACATAGAGAAAACGAAGATGCTGCTCTCCCTGTGCTGAAGGAAGGACAGACTTTTGAAACTGTGTCAGCAAGTCTCCGTGAAGGGAAAACTTCACCGCCGAAACATTATACGGAGGACACGCTGCTGTCCGCTATGGAGACCGCCGGTGCGGAAGATATGCCGGAAGATGCCGAGCGTAAAGGATTGGGTACTCCGGCTACCCGTGCGGCAACACTGGAAAAGCTGGTTTCTGCCGGATTTGTACAGAGAAAGAAAAAGCAGCTCATTCCTACAGAAAAAGGAAGGAACCTGATTGCAGTCCTGCCGGACAATATCAAGTCTCCCATCTTAACTGCAGAATGGGAATCTATGCTGAAACAAGTGGAACATGGCGAACTGTCGGCAACGTCTTTTATGGATCAGATTGCAGATATGAGCCGGACGCTGGTAAAAGAACATACCGCCCCGGAGAAATGTTTTGCGGATCTGTTTCCTTCTTCCAGAGAAACTGCACATGAAGCCGTGGGGGTATGTCCTCGCTGTGGCGCCCCGGTATATGAAGGAAAGAAAGGGTTTTTCTGCAACAACAGGGAATGTTGTTTTGCTCTTTGGAAAGATAACCGTTTCTTTTCCAGCAAGAAAAAGTCCATCACAAAGTCTGTGGCAGCGGCTCTTTTGAAAGAGGGCCGTATTTCTATGTCCGGGCTTTACAGTGAAAAAACAGGAAAGACCTATGATGCGGAAGTGATCCTGGATGATACCGGCGGTAAATATGTAAATTTCAAGCTGGAATTTCCCATAAAGAAAGGCAGGCGTAAATGAGCGATCGAAAAACCTTTGAATATGGCGGTTATCACTTCACGCCCATACGAAAATTTCACAAAAAAGAAGGCGACTTTTTCGCCATATCGAAACGGCTGGCAAGTGACCCCAACTTAGGGCTGTGTACCTATCAGGATCGGCAAAAAGCACCTTATGATTACAAAGGCTTTTATACCGTCGCAACCGACAAAGAATGTGATGTTTTCCGCTGCGAAGAAAATGGCTTATTGTATGTGCCTGGAAAAAACGAACTTTTTATTTACCATGAACCGAAACAGAAAAAGCGGAACTCTATCGCCGATGCCCTTTCACAGCCCAGGAATGTTACTGATACAACCGGAATTTCCAGCGGCCGGCAAAGCAGTGCCCCGGAAAGGTAGGCGTTATGGCAGAGAGAGAATTGAACCGCTCGGAGAGGGCTGCGATCCGAAAGCTGGTTACGGAGCTTTGCGCCAACTATGACTCTCAGGATAAGATCTGCCTTCCTTTGGACAGTCCTTGCTATATGCTGAATAAATGGTGGACCGGCGCTTATTGCAGGTACTTTAAAAAGCGGTGCTGCCGGTGGATGCAGCACTGGAATCAGCCATTACCGGCGAGGACACCTCCATGAGACAGAAAATATGCCCTGTGTGCGGAAAAGCATATCTTCCTACGACCAGCCAGGCATATTGTTCTGATGCCTGCCGGATCTATGCAAGACGGAAATCCGAGCGGGAACGCAAACGCAGGAAGCGCCAAAACCAACCATGATATGTCCGCAACTTAGCCCCAAAAGCCCTTGATTTTCAAGGGTTTTTTGCACCTGTTTTTAAGGGAGCTGTATAAGAATACTCCGGTGCTTTGAAATAAGGTTAAGTTGCGGACAAAACATATATTTTAACAAAAACGATAGGAGGCGATTTTTTGAATATCAACACGATTACCGCGGAGGATCTTCGCCGTATGCTCGATAAGGAAGGACTGATTTTACAGGGCTGCGGTGGGAATCTGACAGAGTGGGTGGACGGGATCAATGAAATGCTGACAAATGCAGGCATATTGAAAGATGACAGTCAGTTTGAGAATGTGTCTGCTTTTCAGCACGGCGAACTGACCTGTCTGCTTTACCCGTTTGATGATGTGAAACTGGATATAGGAAAACTTGCCCTGTGGCGTTTACAGACCCATGAAGTCTATGGCGGCACATGGCTGTCGGACTTTGTGCCGAATTATTTAGGCGGATTTATAGAAACACCGGAAGCGTTGACAGATAAACCGGATTGTCCACTGATCGGAGCAGATGGGAACATTTTTAATCTGCTGGGTATTGCTTCCCGTACTTTGCGGGAGCATGGTCTGAAAGAACAGGCAAAAGAAATGTCTGATCGGGTATTTGCTTCCGGCAGTTATGGAGAAGCGCTCTGTATCATTGGCGAATATGTCAACATCACAGATTCCGAACCGGAGCATAAGAATTCTCTCCGTCAGCAGCTAAAAGCAACAAAACCGGCAGACCCGGTAAAAAAGCAACAAACTTCCAAACAGCAGGAACGATAAGGAGGGATGCGGAATGGAAAAGAAACTGACCTATGGTGTATGGGCGGTACGAAGCAGCACTTCTATTTTCGGACCGGCACAAAGCTGGTGCAAGGAAAATGGAAAACCGTTGGAATTTGATAGCAAAGCCGATGCTGAAAACTATGCAAAGGAAGCCAACGAGCATACGACAGCAAATGTCCGATACTATGTGAAAGAAAAAGAACCGGAACCCGGTGCTGTTCGGAAAGGAACATCTCAACCGGAGCTGGATGCGCGCAGCCATGAAGAAGTGACACCAAGAAATGATGCAGCGGAAAAACAAAACGAGATTCCGGGCAGACAGATTCCTTCTCAAACAGATCCGTTGGTAGAAATCCGCTCTGCGGTTCATAGTAATTACGTGGGTATGGTCGCTATGCTGGGTGCGGACAACCGTGTGTATTTGGGGCGTGAGGAACGCTGCCATTACCAGGATATGCAGCCATCTTACTATGACAATCAGGACGGTTCCCTGTGTTTTGTCTGTGATCAGCCCGACATGTATTATTTTCTTTATGGAGAAGGCTGGGCGCATACCCAGACGGAAATGCTGGAACGAGGGCTTACCCTGCGCCAGTATGAAGAATTTGCGAGACTGCAAAATGGCGTCCTTGCACAGTTTACCACCCAAAGAGAAATCCTGTTTGCCGGACAGCCGTTTCAGGCGCCGGAAAGTTATCTTCGCAATGCGGAACTTTATGAGGAAGGACAAACCGGTAACTACAATATGCTGGATGGCAGGCTGAACAACGAACCTCCTGTGCGCCCGGATCTGACAGATGGACAGACGGATGAAGAAATCCGGGAGCTGGTGCCGGAAACAAAGCCGTCTTTGATGGATCGTCTGAAAGCAGACAAACCGGAACATGAAGCAAGGCAGATGATCCCTCTTGTGCCGGAAAGGGAACGCTGATGGCCGGGGTAAGATTTGAGGATGTAGATCTTCTGGGTGCTCTTTCCCGTATCGTAGATCTTCATACCCAACATTATAAAGAGGACTTTGACCTGGATAAAGAACTGATCTCAAAACTGGCTGTGTCAGACCGTTCAGAGGATAAACAGCTTCTTTGGATGTCACGCCCCTGCGGAACCTATACCCTGCGTGAATGGGAAGTTTATCTGGAAGGCAGCCATGAAAACAAAGTGTGGCGGTTTTACCAGGAACAGACAAATGATCCTGTTTTGGCTTATGCCATTTCTTTGAAAGAAGTCAGGGACGAAAAAATATTTGGCGATCTCTATCCGCTAAATTACAGAGAACATGTGGAACGGATGAAAAAGCTGACCTGTCCAATCGGAAATGTAGCCGTTGCATTTGAGGATGGAAATGTTATCACGATTCCCTATCAGGAACGGAGACAATTTATGAACCGGCTTATGCCAGAGCATGGAGCCCCTAAAGCAATGACTTATCTGCCAGAAAATGAGCCGGAGCTGATGATGATTCTAAAACGAGAACGCCTCAAACGCAGCCATCATGCGACAGCCGGAAATCTGGAGGAATATCTTGATAAGCTGGATAAGACCACCCTGCGGGAAAAACTCAAAAAAGCAAAGACGGCGGTTTCGACGCAAGAGGTCTCATCTCATAAAAGAGGGTTGGAACGATGAAGGGCGGGCATAACAAAAAATCCGTCCGCGTCGAATTTGTCATGTCCGAAGCGGAGGCCGAACTGGTAAAAGAACGCATGGCGGAACTTGGCATTACCAACCTGTCGGCATATCTGCGAAAGATGGCCGTAGACGGTTACATCATTCACCTTGATATGGGAGATATTCAGGAAATGATTCGGCTTCTCCGCATTTGTTCCAATAACTTAAACCAATATACCAGACGGGCTAATGAGACCGGCAATATTTATGCCGCAGATATAGAGGACATCCGCACCCGTCTGGACAGCCTTTGGGATGGCATGGATAAACTGATCCGCGGATTTGCAAATATTTCCTAAACAGCCGAAAAGCCGTTGCTTTCTATTTTTCGTCACGGTAAAATTTTTATAAGGGCAGATGCCCTTCTGAAAGGAGGCAAAGCGTATGCGTTTGATAGGTAAATTACTGGCACTTCCCTTTATGCTGGTTACGGGGATTCTTTATCTGGTATGTAAATTCTTGGTGGTCCTTTCCGGTGCGGTACTTGGGATTCTTTCCGGGATCATCTTTCTGGCGGCATTGGTGCTGTTCTTTGTCGCAGGATTTTTGCCGGGTCTTGCATGGCTTATAATCGCCTTTCTTATCAGTCCATACGGTCTGCCTCTGGCGGCTGCATGGCTGGTAGGGATCATTGGCGGGGCAAACAGTGCCTTAAAGGATTTTATATTTGGTTAAGCAGATTTGGCGGGGCGCATAGGCAGCCCCGCTCTTTTTCTGCAATTATAACTTCTTTGATTGGAATTAAGTTAAGGAGGTGACGAAAATAGCGACCACAAGACTGATGTCTCTGCATATAGGAAAAGGTCGGGACATCTCTACTGCGATTGCAGATATTATTGATTATGTAGAAAATCCGCAGAAAACCGATTTTGGAAAATTCATTTATGGCTATGAGTGTGATACCCGGCTTGCTGATGCAGAGTTCCTTCTGTCCAAACGACAGTATGCAAATCTGACCGGCAGAAATCAGGGTGCGGATGATGTGATCGCCTACCATCTCCGTCAGGCATTTAAGCCCGGCGAAGTTACGCCGGAAGAAGCCAATCAGATCGGCAGGGAGCTGGCGCTGAAGCTCACAAAAGGAAACCATGCCTTTGTCGTCTGTACCCATGTAGATAAGCACCATGTCCATAATCACATCATCATCAACTCTACTACACTGGACTGTCAGAAAAAATTTCGCAACTTCTGGGGCTCTACCTGGGCAATCCGGCGAATGAATGACAAGCTGTGTTTGGAGCATGGACTTTCGATTGTTGAAAATCCAAAACCCAGCCGGGAGCATTATGGCACATGGCTGGGAAATAAAAAGCAGCCTTCCTTTCAGGAGCAGATACGCATTGCTATTGATGCTGCATTAGAGGAACGGCCAAAAGATTTTGAGGAACTTCTAAAGAAGCTGGAGGCTGCCGGGATTGAAGTTAACCGTGAAAGAAAACATCTTCGGTTCCGAGTTCCGGGACAGGAAAATTATACCCGATGTGATACGCTCAAAGGCGATTATACAGAACAGGCCATCAAAGAACGAATTGCCGGTACACGGACAGTAAAATACCGCCATGCTTCTTCAAAAAAACCGGTTTCCAAAGTTGGATTGCTGGTAGATATAGAGGCTGCAATCCGTTCCGGCAAAGGTCCCGGTTATGAGCGTTGGGCAAAAGTGTTCAACTTAAAACAGCTTTCCCAGGCAGTGCTCTACTTAAAAGAACATGGCGATATGGGTTATGAGGATCTTCTGGAAAAAGCCAACGCCGCTACCACTAATTTCAATATCTTATCCGTTCAGATTAAAGATTTGGAGTCAAGAATGAACGCCAATGCCGAGCTGCAAAAGCAGATCGTAAACTATGCGAAAACGAGGGCTGTCTATGTAGAATATCGCAAAGCCGGGTACAGTAAAAAATACCGAACAGCACATGAGTCTGAAATTCTGCTGCACCAGGCGGCAAAGAATCATTTTGACGAGTTGGGAATCAAAAAGCTCCCCTCTGTCAAATCTCTCCGGGAGGAATACACCGATCTTCTGGAACAAAAACGGAAAGCCTATTCTGCCTATAAGCAGGCCAAAAATGATATGAAAGAACTTCATAATGTTCGGGCTAATGTGGAATATTTATTGGAGATTTCTTCCCCGCCACAACCGCAGCGCAGCACAGAAAAATCCCGTCAATAAGATTTGTCTGCTTTTCGCTTTCAGCGTTCCAACGGAACGCGCAGCCATTGCCACCGGCAATGATCTCAGGGGTTTGGGGATATGTCACCAACAAGCATTTAGCAGGAATTCCGGGAACGGGATTTCTGCTAAATACGCAATCTTACGTAAGATTGCATTGCTTGCCGGTTTCTCGTACCCTGTATTTTTGCCCTTTCGGGCGGTATTTCTTCAAATGAAAAAAGAGGACGCTTACACATCCACCTTCTCATCATCCGCATCTTTCAATTTGATGGCTCCGTCAATGACACCTTACACAATGGGCAGATACGCTTGTTGGTATGTATACACAAGGATACAGTTTTTCTTACGGGGTAGCTTTTACAGGGCAAGCTTTCGGATCTTGGAAAGCCAGTAATAATAATTTTTCAAAGAAATATCGTGCTGTTTACACCAGATCTGATTAGTCAGTCCGGAATCCCCGCATTGCCGTATCACATCCAGCCAGTATTGAAGTTTCACCTGTTTGTCTGGGGTCAAAGAAGAAAGATCCATAAGTCTGCTCCTTAGATTAGATTTAGAGTTTTTAGAGTCAACTCCCAAAACTCTAATCAATAGTTTACAGGCAATATCCAGAGATTTCGATACACTTTCTTATTTGGCGCTTACATTATTGAAAGGTTTATAAGAATTTTTAAGTTTATATTGACAACAATCAAACAAAATAGTATGATTACACTGTAATTGATTACAGTGTAATCACGAAAGGAGGATTAGTTGTATGGCATTAAAAGACCATTCCCTTGACAATAAGATAATTAAGGCGGCCTTTGATGAATTTATGGAATTTGGTTTTCAGAAAGCATCAATCCGCAAAATCACTGATCGTGCTGGAGTGACACCGGGAGCTGTATATACTCGCTATGACAGTAAAGATGATCTGTTTTGTAGTTTGGTGAGCAATTTTCTTTCTGCGGTCAAGACTCAATCAGAACCAATCGGAAAAATGTATTATGATCTGCTGGAAAGTAAAAATGTGGATGCTCTTCTGGACGCAATTCGTAAGGAAAAAAAAATCTATCTGGATATTCTCTTTCAGTATTACGATGAATGTATCCTGTTTTTCTGTCGCAGTGAAGGAAGTTCTATTTATGCCATGATACAAAAAATGATGGAACATAAAACAGTGGAGACAGTGACTTTTCTGAAGGAGATGGCGCAAGGCGATATTGATCTGGATGGTGTTGGAATGATTATGGGAGAACAGTTTCACTATTATCAGCAGATTTTAGAAAAAGGCTACAGTAAAGAAAAAGCGATCTCCTGTATGAAAACTGTCGAGACTTTTCTTGAAGCAGGTTGGAGAGACCTGTTTGAAAGAATACTGCAATAAGGCAGAAAAAATTTTGCCCACATGTTAGGTTTGGCTAACTAACAGGCTTATATACAAAACGCAAATACATAATGATTTGGAGGTTTTCTCATGAACAACAAAATCGGAGCAAAAGATTTAATCTCTTTAGGGATTTTTACAGTCATCTATTTTGTGATTGGAGCGGCATTATCAATGCTCGTTTCTATTCCTATTATGGTTCCTTTTTTTCCATCAGTTTGGGCATTGATGAATGGAACTGTATTCATGCTGTACACAACGAAGGTTGAAAAGTTTGGATTGGTTACTCTTATGGGTGTATTGACCGGACTGCTTGTGGGACTTACAGGTATGGGGTTTTGGTGTGCTCCTACTGGTTTGGTATTTGGGTTGCTTGGTGATTTTATCATGAAAAGGGGAAACTACAAAAGTTTTAAGCACAATTTGATTGGATACGCCATTTTCTCAATTTGGACGTCTGGCTCTTTGATTCCATGGTACTTCTTTGCACAGGACACACTGGCAAAGTATACCCAGGGTGGATACAGCGCGGATTACGGTACACAGGTACTGGCTTATACTCCATGGTGGAGCTTGCTGTTTTTTGTGGGACTCAATTTTATCTGTGGTCTGCTTGGAGCATTAATTGGTAAAAGGATTATGAAAAAGCATTTTGAGAAAGCGGGGATTTTATAATGTCCGCCTCAGAATTATTAATATTACCTAACAGAAAAGGAATACGGTTTGATCCGAGGACGAAATTGTTCCTTTTGATTACTTTATGTACCCTCATACTCAGTACAGACAACAGCGGACTGATGTTGTATTTGAAGCCTGTCCTGGCTTTTATCCCGTTGGTCCTCCTGTTCCTATCGGCCAAATATTTGGCTGGGTTTTTGTATTTTGTTTTATATGTTCTCGGATTTGTGTTGGAACTATCTTGGGGAGCTTTTGGGAATGGGGTGTCTAGTTTTATCGTGCTTATGGCGTCGGCGATCATAACTAGATTTACTCCTTGCGTCATTGCAGCATTTTTCCTTATGACAACCACATCCGTCAGCGAATTTATAGGTTCCATGAAGAAGATGCACATTTCTGACAAAATCACGATTCCGTTATCCGTTGTTTTTCGTTTTTTCCCTACGGTTAAGGAGGATGCGGGAGCAATCAACAACGCAATGAAAATGAGAGGGATCACTCCTAAAAATCCAATGCTTATGCTCGAATACAGAGTCGTGCCTCTGATTATTTCAACTGTGAAGGCAGGTGAAGATCTCTCCTGTTCTGCACTTACAAGAGGGCTTGGTTCGCCCAAAAAGCGCACTAATATGTGTGACATAGGCTTTCATCTTTGGGACTGGCTGATTTTCGGAATCTGTGTTTGTTGTATCCTTATCTTCTGTTTCCAGAACCAAATCTGTTCTTTATTGAATCTTTAAGGAGGCGCACTATGATTGAAATTGAAAATGTGAGTTTTTATTACCAAGGAAACGAACAGATGGGCGCAGTCAATCATCTGAGCCTCTCTATACCAAAGGGGCAAGTAGTGGTTCTTTGCGGCGAATCTGGATGCGGAAAAACCACAGTCACACGGCTTATGAATGGTCTGATCCCCAATTTTTATAAGGGCGATTTGACGGGGGCGGTAAGGGTAAACGGCAGAGATATTACGAAAATGCCCTTATATGAGATTGCAGAAAATACTGGCAGTGTGTTTCAAAATCCGCGATCCCAATTTTTTAATGTTGATACGGACAGCGAGCTTTCTTTTGCCTGTGAAAACCTTGGGTATCCCAAGGATGAAATCGTCGCAAGAGTAAGAGAAACGGTAAAAGACTTCAAAATTGAACGTTTGCTCGGAAAGAGCTTATTTCATCTGTCTGGCGGCGAAAAGCAAATGATAGCCTGTGCATCGGTATGCGTAACAGCGCCCGATGTTATGATTTTAGATGAGCCATCGTCAAATTTGGATGTCAGGCACATTTCCATACTCGCAAAAATCATTAAAAAATGGAAGGCACAGGGCAAGACCGTAATTATATCCGAGCATCGTTTGTATTATCTGACCCGCATTGCAGACAGGTTTGTATGCCTTGCGAAAGGAAAAAAAGTCTTTGATTTGTCTGCGGACGAATTACGAAAGCAGGATACGGAAAAGCTCAGTGCCCTTGGACTTAGAACACCGGACATCCGCTGCCTGGAGCCTGAACCTGCAGGTGCGGCGGGTAAACAGTCGTTGTGTTTTGAAAAATTCCGTTTCTCCTATAAACGGCAAAAAGAGTGCCTGCAGCTTGAAAATTTCTGCGTTCCCAAGAATGAAATCATAGCCATTATTGGAAACAATGGGGCAGCTAAAAGCACCTTTGGGCGGTGTCTTTGCGGGATTGAAAAAGCAGGAATGATGCGTGATGGAGATATGACCCTTTTGTATAAAGAACGCCTGAAACAGTGCTATATGGTCATGCAGGACGTCAATCATCAGCTCTTTACCGAGAGTGTTATGGATGAGCTGCTGATCAGCATGAAAAATCCAGATGAACAACAAGCTCTTGAGATATTGGCACAGCTTGGATTGTCTGAATACGCAAAAAGGCATCCCATGTCCCTATCCGGTGGAGAAAAACAACGGGTTGCGATTGCCACTGCGTTAGCCTCAGACCGAGAGTATGTTGTAATGGACGAACCTACCAGCGGGTTGGATTACAAACACATGAAAGAGGTAGCTTTGTGTCTAAAACAGCTCAAAGAACTTGGAAAATCCGTTTTTGTTATCACCCATGATGTGGAGCTGATTTATCATTGCTGTACCTATGTAGTACATATCGAAGCTGGAAAAGTGATCAATCAATATGCAATAGATAAAAGCACACATACCCTTTTGAGGGACTATTTTCTGTTGCAATAAGTTGATAGGTGTCTACTTGGCAATCACTTAAGGAGGGAAAGCAATGAAAAAAGAGCCAAAATCAGAAAAACCATCTTTCTTTAAAGAATTGGGTGAATATATACGCCCTTATCGAGGACAGTTTGCACTGTCAATTATCGTCAGCCTGCTCGCCGTATTCTGCGGTTTAGCCGTATATGGTGTTGTTGGGGTATTGTGCGGGGAAATTTTTGAAGGAGACAGATCGTTTGTTCAATTACTTCTCATCATAGGCGTAGCTGGTCTGTGCAAGATTTTGAACGCTGTTTTTTTGAACCTGTCCACTTATATTTCCCATAAAGCGGCTTTCAAAACCCTTAGAGATATACGACTTGCTCTGTCCGGCAAGCTGATGAGGCTGCCTCTTGGCTATTTTGAAAGGAAAGGGAGCGGCAGGCTGAAAACCGTACTGGTTGACAGGGTTGAAGAAGTGGAAAAAACTCTGGCGCATTTTCTACCAGAAATGACCGCAAATTTATGTATTCCCATCGGACTTATCATTTGGATGTTTTCTATTGATTTCCGGCTGGCACTTTGTGTCCTGCTGTGGATTATCATAGGATTGGCCGCAAGCAGTGGAATGATGAAAGATTACGATAAAAAATTTGCTGGCCAGATTGCTGCTGGAAAAAGTATGAATCAGGCAGTAGTGGAATATGTGGGCGGAATTGAAGTTATCAAAACTTTCAATCAGGCTGAGTCAAGTTATGAAAAGTATGCCAATGCGGTAAAGCACCACGCCTCATACCCTGTCGATTGGATGAAAAGCACTCAGATATATGCCTCTCTTAGCTATAGCATCGCACCTGTTTCTATTTTTGGTGTTTTAATTTTCGGCTTGATTTTTTACGGAAACGGCACGTTGGCACCTTCTGTCCTGTTTTTATTTATGATTATATCCCTTGGTGTGTTCGGGCCTATTTCAAAGGCATCCTCCTATATGGATCAATTATCAAGCATGAATGTTGTTGCAGGAGAAATAAAAGATATATTGGATGCGCCTGAACTTGAGCGGGCTGAAATCGCAACAGCCGATGTTTCTTCTTTTGATATTGGAATGGATCGTATTACCTTTTCCTATGAGAATAGCGAAAAGCCTGCAGTAAAAGATGTATCCATCACCATTCCACAAAATACGATGCTGGCGTTAGTAGGTCCATCAGGAAGCGGCAAATCTACAATCGCAAAATTGCTGGCAGGTTATTGGGATGCAGATGATGGAACTATTACGATCGGAGGTACACCGATTAAGGAGCTGTCCATTGAGCAGCTTAATTCTTTGATTGCCTATGTAGATCAGGATACTTACCTTTTTGATATGAATATCATGGAGAACATCAGGATTGCCAAACCGACAGCAACAGATGAAGATGTCATAGATGTTTGCAGAAAGACCGGCTGCCATGACTTTATCAGTAAACTGCCTGGCGGCTATCATACCCAAGCAGGAGTGGCTGGAAACAGATTGTCCGGCGGTGAAAAGCAACGCATAGCAATCGCAAGAGCCATGATGAAAAACGCTCCCATTATGATCCTCGATGAGGCAACGGCCAGTTCCGATCCAGAGAATGAAGTGGCGATTCAGGAGGCATTGGCAGCGGCAAGCAAGAGCAAAACCCTGATTGTGGTAGCCCACAGGCTGCAGACAATTATAAACGCCAACCAGATTGCATTTGTGGAAGATGGGCAGATATTATGCTCAGGGACACACGAAACCATGTTGAAGAATTGTGCCGGTTACAAGCGGCTATGGGATATTTCAAATATAGGGGGTGAAGATACGTCATGTTAAATGCGTTTAAGCTGATATGGAATTTCAGCAGCAAAAGAAAAAAGGAATATAGAAATGCAATAATATTCTCTTTCCTTGAAGGCTTGTTTTTAATGGCAAAGATGTTTGCCGTTATCATAGCAATTTATGCGCTGTTTGGCAGATACCCGCTTTCAAATGCAGTGATCGCGGTTTTTGCACTGGCCGTTTTTTATATTATTGGGGTCTTCATTTTCAGCTACAAGATGCAGCTTACATCTATGTCAGCCGGATTCGGAATGGTGGGAGATAAAAGATTTGAATTTGGGGAAATCCTCAAAAATGCTTATTTAGGTTTTTTTGATAACTTTTCTGTGGGACGAATTAACTCTGTCCTGACGACAACACTTTCTGAAATCGAAACATCTGCGCCATCCGCTTTGATCCGAGTTGTGGGTGGCATTTTAGGTACGGTGTCGTTGCTGATTGGATTGTTCTTTTATGAATGGCGAATCGCCCTTATAAGCCTATTGGGAATGGCAGCATACCTTTTAGTAGTAAACTGGCAGATTCGTGTGTCGAGAAGAGATGCGCCCAAAAGAAGCGAAGCACAGAGCAAATTAAGTGCTGCTGCACTTCTATTTCTCCAAGGTATCAAAGTAACAAAAGCGTTCAGCTTCAAAAGTGGGGACAGACGCTTAAAGGATGCCATTCAGGGTAGCTGTAATGAAAACATCGCTCTGTCCAGTGGTTCCATTCCGTCACAGATTGCTGCCGGTGTAGTGCTCTCTATTTTTGAAACGGCTATTATTTTTACTTCCGTTATCGGATATACAGAGTTTGATATTTATTCTGTGGAAAAGTGCCTTGTGCTGATTATTCTTAGCTTTATGGCATTTTCCTCAATGAATCAGGCCGGCTCTGTACTATCCATGATCGGTATTCTGGATAGTGCCTTGAAAGAGACAAATTCATTGACACAAATGGAACAAATTCAAGTGGCATCCCCGGAGCAACATATTGCATCCGATGAAATTATATTTGAAGATGTTTCTTTCTCCTATGGTGACAATGAAGTTTTGAGCCATATTGATACTGCAATTAAGGCGGGATCTTTTACCGCAATCATAGGCCCGTCAGGTTCGGGGAAAACAACCCTTTGCCAGTTAATTCCGAGATTTTTTGATGTGAAGAAAGGCCGAATCCTAATTGGCGGCGCAGATATTCGTCACATTCCCACAGAAGAATTGATGAGCAAAATCAGTGTGGTCTTTCAAAAAGTGTATTTGTTTGAGGATACGATTCTCAACAATATTCGGTTTGGTAAACCAACTGCCACATTGGAAGAAGTCCGGGCTGCTGCAAAAGCGGCAAGATGTGATAATTTTATCATGGCTCTGCCAGAGGGGTATGATACGCTTGTGCAGGAGGGCGGCAACAATCTGTCTGGTGGAGAAAAGCAGAGGATTTCCATTGCAAGAGCAATTTTGAAGGATGCTCCAATTATCATTTTAGATGAAACTACCAGTGCGTTGGATACCGAAAACGAGCATGAGGTTTTAGCGGCCATCGAAGAATTAACAGAAAACAAAACGGTCATTATGATTGCTCATCGTATTAAAACTGTTGAAAAAGCAGATCACATCATTGCGATTGAAAATGGCCGAATTGTTCAAGAAGGAACGCATGAGGAACTTCTCCATCGAACCGGAATCTATGCAGACTTCATCCACGCCCGTGAAAAGGCATCTGGTTGGAAATTGGCAAATTAACTTTATGATATTTCCATTGAAAGAATTATATGAGTAACCATTTGATTATTATATTTACTCTGATATTTTCAGAAAAATAGTTTAATAAAATAGTGAAGGAGATAGAATGAAACTTCATGCATCGGGAGAGGACTATTTGGAAGCAATTTTAGTTATTCAGAAAAAATTAGGCATGGTAAGATCTGTGGATGTTGCTCGACACATGGAGTTGTCAAAACCAAGTGTGAGTGTAGCGGTCAATACTTTAAAAAAGGCGGCTTTTTGATAGTGGATACTTTTAACGCTTGCTATTCCCGTTCTTTTTCTGCTTATGAAAATTTCGCAAATTTGTGTGGGAAAAGGGAATAGTCTTGAAGAACCAGCGGAACAAGAAATTGCTTCCCGCGTAGTGGAATTCGCAAAGTGCCAAGGGGCACTTCGCGCCTGCCATGTTGGTGCGGACTACGAAGAACTGAAAGATAGTTTTGTGAACAGTAAAAAGCAATCTGTCCGTGGGCTATGGTGGAGCGCTTTGGGGCAGATGCTTTCCGGTATGGGAGTACAAATGCTTGTTGCTGGAATGATTGCAAAAGCTGTGGGATATCTCGGAACTGATTTGGCGGATTTTGTTCTTTGTGGAGTAATTGAAAAATTTTACGGAGGTGATGATGTGATGGGACATTAGCTATTTTTGATATAGAAGAATCCGGCAAACAGATTGGCGAAAAGTTATTTCTGCTTCTTAACGAAGAACAAAAGAATGCTCTAATGCAATATATTTTGGAACAAGGAGCCTGTCATGGAACGGTATCCAATTCCTGTCACACTTCCTTTGCTGCAGAGAAGAATCCTCTTACAGAAATACAAGAAGGCGAGCTCTGTCTATGCCTGGAACACCGCACTGTCAGGGTTAGGGAACGGATTATCAACCTGACAAGTAAGGAGTTTGATATACTGGCATTGCTCATTGCTAATCCCAAACGTGTTTTTACTTACGAACTGATTACCGATTTGGTTTGGAAAGAGGATTGTGATTTCTATTCGAGAAAAGCCATTCATAATCATATAAGTAAGTTGCGTAAGAAATTGCGCTTTGAACCGGATCTTCCAAACTATATTGAGAGTGTCGCCGGAATCGGCTATAAATTTGAACATCTATAACATGAGCCCACAAGGTGTCATTTTCTCCTTGTGGGCTTGCTTTTTGCGACATATATTCTAAGAGCAGAATATGTAGAAAATTGCGAATATAAAGAGTAAAAAGCGAATGTCTGCGGACTGATACAGGAAACATAACCGATATAATTTTCTCCCAAGGAGGTATCAAGCAGCCGATTCAGATTCCTCCTTGATGGGAGGAAATGCCTATGCGTCTATGCAACACAGATCTGCAGATAAACTGCTTTACATTCAGTCACCTATACGTCGTAGTCCAGTTCGTATGGATTGCGGCGTTTTTGGTTTCGACAAAGTTTGAGCATTTTCGCTGTCAACCTCCCGGAAAAATTTCATACTGTTGCTTTGGCGCGCCTGTTCTTTGTACGGGCGCGCTTTTTTGTACCCTTTTTTTAATCAGAAAGAGACTTAGACCTTATCGCTGCCGCAGCCCACCCTCTGATTTCGATTTTTGCCATCAACTCAAACATCGAAATTGGAGGAAATTACTATGAAGAAAATCAATCTTCGGGATTATTACCCGTATTATACACAGGACATGATCGTTGAGGTGCCGGATGAAGTTGCTTTGTTGCTTCGGGAATATATGTTGCTGGAGGAAGCCTATCGGATTCGTACATACCGTTATAAAGCATTTTACTCTCTGGATCGAGACGAAGGTATTGAGCGTGAGATATTGCAAAAACCTCTTAACCCGGCAGAAATTTGGGAACAGCGTCAAATGACGGAGTTGATTTATAAAGGTCTTTCCAAACTTCCGGTAAAGCAGCGCCAACGGATCTATGCACACTTTTTCCTTGGCATGAGCAAAGCAGATATTGCCAAAGCGGAAGGAACACACAAAAGCCGGATCACCCGTTCTATCGAAGCCGGATTGCGTAGTCTGGAAAAATATTTCAAAGAAATTTTATAACAGACGGCAACTTTGCCCCTAAAAATGTACTGAATAGTAGAGGGACATATTCAGCGGGACAAGCTGGACGGGTGTGGTAAGGAAGCATATACATCCTCCCACCCCAACTGCAATATCAATTTGTCTGCCATGCCCCTTGCTTGTTCCTTGACAACCGAATATACGCTGTTACAGGTACTTCATTCTGTGTTCCGAGCGGCAGATGGGGCGGCGCGGTGACAGGCGGCCTAAGGAGGTGATGAATCCAGGCTGTCCGAGCGATAAACGCAACCTACGAAACCGGCTGTGGCAGGCCGGACGCGATAACGACACAGATCATAATGGTACTTCTTCACAGCTTCCTAAAGACTTGGGGAGAGTTCCTGCGGCGTTTGCTTGCTCTGGCAAAGTGGCGGCGTATGTGGGACTATGATGCGGTGACGCTACCCGCAGCCTGTAACAGCCCCGTCCTTATTACAGAAGGACTTGCCGGGGTGCGTGGCAAATACGGCAGTAAAATCGAAATCAGATATACTGGGTCGGATTTATGTGTGTAATAACCATAGATCCGACCTATTCATGTGGTTTTGATGATAAGATATAAAAATGTGGGAAGAAAGTGATCTATACTACAGGTGGAAAACATAGCGGCGGAAACTGCTGAAAGTATTGTTGCTGTGTGTTATAATCAATCAAGATGCAAATGCTTAAAGGATATAAGGAGTGAGATACAGCATGAAAATACTTTATGTTACAGACCTGCATGGAGATAAAAATAAATACAGAAAATCATTAGAAATAGCTATGAAACAAGAGATCAGAGTTATTGTGAATGGTGGAGATATGCTTCCAAAATTGGGAGAAAGACATACAGAACAACCGTTATTTATCAAAGGATTTCTAAGTAATTACTTTTCCATATTGCAAGAACATAACATTACATACCTTAATATGCTGGGGAATGACGATTTGCTATCTGTGGATAATCTTTTTGAACAGACTTGTGGGGGATTCGCAAATGTTCATAATATAGCAGGTAAAAAAATCCGCATTGACGAATATGAATTTATTGGAATGAATCAGATTTTGGATCATCCCTTTGGATGTAAGGATCGAGTTGTTACAGAGACAGATTATATTCCCCAAAGACAACTTAGCCTTTTTGCCGGTATATCGAATGAATATGGTTATGACAGAATTTTTGACTGGTTGGAGTATTCCAAAACAGAACTTCCATTGATGTGTGGAATTTTGAAAGAACTGCCTGAACCGGAGAGTCCGAAGAAAACGGTATATGTTATGCACATGCCTCCTGCCGGATTGCGTTTGGGACAGCTTCTATATCAGGATTTGGATATAGGATCAGTAGATATTTATGAGTTCCTTAAAGCCAAACAGCCGTTACTTTCTCTGCACGGGCATATTCACGAAAGTCCTGATACAGAAAAAGGATCATGGATGAATCAGATAGGTACTACAACCTGTATTCAGCCAGGGCAGACAGAGTTTGGCGATAGTAGTATGGTTTATGCAGAGATAGATCTAAAAAGCGGAGTATATGCACGAAGAATTGTAAATATATAGGAGCAAAAAAACACCAGTGATGGTGTTTTTTGTTGCCTGGAAATGAGGTGAGCACATGGAAAATCCTAAACAGGAGAATGCAGTCCCAATTGGGAATACAACGTTTTATGTAACTTCCGTTTTTTCCGGTACGGTTCAGTTGGAGTATTTAATTAAACGACTGATCCAGAAAGAAATTGAGCAGGAAAACAATACCCGTTGATTGAAAAAAACAGTAGAGCAAATTGCTGAAAAGAGTGCTTAAACGTGTTATAATTATAAAGTACAAAGCAGTTTGTTTGCTGTTGGAAAGGAGCAGAAATGTTAAAACAGCAGACAAAACTAAGAGTTAGATTATATGCACGTTTATCGAAAGACGATGGGGATGCGGATAAGGAAAGCAACAGCATTACCAATCAGTTGCAGATGTTAAGGTACAATGCTAAGGAAAAAGGATTTGAAGTGATAGGCGAATATGTGGACGATGGTTATTCTGGAACCACCTTCAACCGGCCGGATCTGAACCGTATGATTAAAGATGCTATGGACGATCCGGAACCGAGCGGTATCATGGTAAAGGATATGTCACGTTTTGGACGTAACAATGCCATGTTCATGTATTATGTGGAAGAAATCTTTCCTAATAATGATATTTTGTTTATTGCTTTGACTGATGATGTCGATACAAGATTTGATGAAAACGAGATGATGCCGTTTAAATCTATTATGAATGAGTACTATGCTCGTGATACATCAAAGAAAATCCGAAGCGTAAAAAAGACAACAGCATTGAGTGGTGGGTTCTGCGGTTCATTTGCACCTTATGGTTATGTGGTGGACCCAGAGAACAAAAGAAAGCTATTGGTTGATCCTGATACAGCACCTATTGTCAAACGAATTTTTGAATTATCGAAACAGGGCAACAGCGTTCATCAGATTGCGAGAACCTTGTGCGAGGATGGTGTTCTGATTCCGAGAGCATACAGGGCAATGAAGAACGGCACTCTGGAAACAAGTACAGGATTTAAGTTTCCAACGGATTGGGTAGCAAAGAATGTGAAGATGATTTTGGAGAATCAAGTGTACCTGGGACATATGGTTTCTCATAAGACACAGACTAAATCATTTAAGAATAAGAAGCCGGTTGCAGTTCCGAAAGAAGAATGGATTATAGTACGGAACACCCACGAAGCGATCATTGATGAAGAAACCTTTAAACTGGTGCAGAAATTCATCAGTGTAAAAAAACAGCCGAATAAAACAGGACGTCCTAATATATTTGTGGGTCTTGTGAAATGCCCGGATTGTGGTCGCAACATGGCGTTTTCTAATCCAAATGGAAGGGAGCCTCGCTTTCGCTGCAGAACTTATGTAAGGAATAGCAATCTTTGTACAACCCATGCCATTTCTTATGAGGCGTTGCAACAGATTGTTATGAGTGATATTCAAAAGCATATTAAGAATATGGAAGCCTTAGGAGATCAGTTTATACAGGAAATGCACGAATTGAGCGAAAAAGGCGGCAGTAAGAAAATCAAACAGTTCGAGAAAGACTTGGAAGTAGCAGAAAAACGGATTGCAGAAATTGATAGTGTGATTATGAAGCTCTTTGAGCAGAATGCACTCGGTAAGATTTCTGATGAACGCTTTGAAAAGATGTCCTCAGCTTATGAAAGTGAGCAGAAAGAACTTGCTCAAAAAAGAGACGAATTAAGAACTAAAATCAGAGCGGAAGAAAAGAAAACACAGAGTACCAATCAATTTTTGGAAACAATTCGTAAGTATGAAACAGTAACAGAACTGAACCGTTCTATGCTGGTGGAGCTGATTGATAGTATTTATGTATATCAGGCAGAGGGAACCGGCAAAGATCGTAAGCAAAGAGTGGAAATTAACTATCGTTTTCTTGCGGGGTCTCAATGTGGTATCGCCTGACGGAAATGATAGTGTAGGACGAATCCGCAAACCTCGTTGTCTGGAACTGATTGCACAAAGCGCCGGTGTCATCGGTCATGCAGTACAAGGCAATAATATCCAAAACTTCTTTCATTTCCAGATTGTCATAATCCCGCACGGCTTTGATGGGCAGGCATCTGTCATAGATGTGTTCGATGCAGACGGTGCATGCGTGGAAGTGGGGAAGATTTTGTTGTTCGGCATACTGCTTTAGTGCCGCATGAAGCGCTGGCTGCAAGAATTTGAAGCCCTCGGTGCGGGTCTTTTTGGGCAGCAGGGCGGGCAACCTGACGGACAGGATGCCGTCTTTTACGCTGACGCAGATGCCCTGCATCTTGGCGGCTTGCAGATAGTAGTTCTGCGGCATACCACCGCAAACAGTAAATAGAAAATTGCGGAGTTGGGCGGTGCTGCGCTCACTGAGTAAAGCCATATTCTTGGTCACTTCGAGAAATTGAATAGGATCTGAACTGGGGAGCAGGTATTCCAATTCGTGCAGTTTCTTATCGATGTCGATAAGGCAGCGCTGCTCCAAACGGATATGAGTTAAAAGTGTATCTGAATTCAAAAGTACCTCCGTGATGACGTATAAGCAGGCGTATAGTATGCGTATTGAGATAATTTCCCGACAGGAGAGGGTGATAATACGCAAACATTACGTTTGCTATACGCATTGAGCTCATACTACGTGTTTGTTTTAAAAGATTAGGAAGGAAACAAGGATGCAAGGTCTCAAATCAAATTATACAGTTTGTGGAAGAGCCACCGATGGAAGCACAACTTTTGTGCACACATTTACTTTACCACTTTTGGTGTGAATAAAAAAGTACATGGGTTCTGCAATTTTTGCGCAGGATTTATGCCGCCTTATTGATAAAAAACTGAAGCAGCGATTTCCATAGATGAAGTCGCTGCTTTTTCGATAACAACGTAAAACGCAAAAGGGGTATCTTCCATTCTTTGAATGGAAGATACCCCTTTTGCGTACAACCCGAATATTAATCTTAATAGCATAATACCACAAAATCCGATACGCTTCAACATTTTTCGTCACAATTCACTGTACCGAAACACATTTTTGTCACATTTACCATATTAGAATTGGAGTTCTGTTTGATAAAATTTGATAATGGCAGAAACCTATCCACAATTATAACGTTTTGAGAGGAGAAAAAGTTATGGCAAGACGCGGAGAAAACATTCGTAAACGTAAAGATGGTCGCTGGGAGGGTCGCTACATCAAAGGCCGAAAACCGGATAAAAAGGCGGTTTGGGGATATGTATATGGGCATACATACACGGAAGTAAAAAAGGAGCTGACAATACGCAAGAACACATTGCAAACATACACATTGTCAGCCAATAGTTTAACGTTTTCGGAGCTTTCTCGGACCTGGGAAAGCTCCATTTCTTTAGGAGTCAAAGTCTCCACAGCCGCACACTACCACTATACCTTACAGCATTACATTTTGCCTGTGCTGGGCGGTTGCCGCCTGCAGGACTTGAGCGAAGCGGTGCTAGAGCATGGCGTGCTGCAAATCATTGCCCCGCAAAATCAAAGCCATAAGGCGTTGGGGCACACTATGGCGCGAGAGTGCTTGACGCTAGTGCGCCGGATTTGCCGTTACGCCGCTCACCTGCACTTGATGCGTCCTTTGGAAATACAAGTGAAGCTGCCGAAAACAACTCCTGTGCAAACGAAAGTGCTGGAAAAATCCGAGCAGCAACAAGTGCAGTGCTATGTGCGCCGGTCTCCGACAACCCGCAAAGTTGGATTGTTGTTGATGATGCAGATGGGGCTCCGTATCGGCGAGGTTTGCGGTCTGCAATGGGGTGATTTTGATTTGGCTGCGGGTGTCCTGTCCATACGACGCACGGTCAAGCGGGTCTATATTGCAGCACAGAAAACAAAAGTTTTGGTGCAGTCGCCTAAAACGCAAAGCTCTGTGCGGCAAATACCAATCCCGCGCAGTATTTTACAAATGTTAAAGCAGCTGCACAGTGACCATAAAGCTGATGATTGGTTCCTATCCGGCAACGCTCAAAAGCCCGTAGAGCCGCGGTGCTACCGTAAGAGCTTGCACGGATACCTGCGTCAAGCCAGTGTGTCGGCAGTGCGTCCCCATGCACTGCGGCATACTTTTGCAACGACTTGCTTACAGGCCAAGTGCAATATAAAAACGCTGAGCGAGTTGTTGGGTCATGCAAGCACCGATGTTACGATGAAACGCTATGTACATACCTGCTGGGAATGGAAGCGTTCAGAAATGGATAGAATCTTCCGATAACAATGAGGGGTCAATTACATGGTCTGTTTGAAGTAAAACAACTTATTATCGATAAAATAGAACAAGTGCGTTGCCATTCAAAGAATGGAGGATACCTCACAAAAGCCGGAAAGTGAGGTGGACGGTATGGCATTGCAGCTGTTCGACCATAACAAAAAAGCCTACAAAGTAGCAGTTAATATGATGCAGCAGTACGGTAAAGCTGCTATTGTTCACCCCACCGGCACGGGTAAAAGCTACATTGCGTTCAAGCTCATTGAGGACCACCCCGATGAGGTGATTTTCTGGCTGTCCCCCAGTGAGTACATCTTCAAAACCCAACGTGAACGCCTACTGCACCAAGACCCGGACTTCACGTTGCAAAACGTGCATTTCTACACCTATGCCAAACTCATGTGCTGCACGCCAGAGCAACTGAACGAAATCGTAGCGCAGCGACCCAGTTACATTATACTGGATGAGTTTCATCGAATCGGCGCGGAATTTTGGGGCGAGAGCACACAAAAACTGTTGGTGCTCTGCCCGCAGGCAAAACTGCTGGGCTTGACCGCTACCAATGTGCGTTACCTGGACAATAACCGTGACATGGCTGAGGAACTGTTCGATGGCCATGTTGCATCCGAAATGACCCTGGGCGAAGCAATCGTCCGGGGCATTTTGCCTACCCCGAAATATGTGACCACCGTGTTCAAGTATCAGCAGGACTTAGTGCGGTATCAAAACCGTGTGGACAACCTGCGCAGTCCTGGCATCCAGGATGTGAACCAGAAATATCTGGATGCATTGAAGCGCGCATTGGAACGGGCTGACGGCCTGGATAAAGTATTTGCCCGCCACATCACGAACAGAGCAGGGAAGTACATCGTGTTCTGCTCCGGCAAGGAACACATGGAAGAGATGATTTCCCATGTGCCGGAGTGGTTTGCATCCATTGACACCGCGCCAACTATCTACAAAGCCCTATCAGACGACGCGTCCACAGACAAAGCCTTCGCAGCCTTCAAAGCAGACAACAACGCGCACCTGAAGCTGCTGTTCTGCATCGACATGCTCAACGAGGGCATCCACGTCGAGGGTATCTCTGGCGTCATCCTGTTCCGCCCGACGATTTCCCCCATCATCTATAAGCAGCAAATCGGCCGTGCCCTGACGGCAGGGGACAGCACCACGCCGCTGATTCTGGACGTCGTCAACAACTTCGAGGGCCTGTCCAGCATCAGCGGACTGCAAAACGAAATGACTGCCGCGGTGCAGCGTCTCTATGCTAACGGTGAGGGTGACAAAGTCGTTACAGAGCGCTTTGAGGTTGTGGAACAGGTCCACGACTGCCGCGTACTGTTTGAGCAGCTGCAAAGCAGTCTGTCGTCCACCTGGGACCACTACTTCTCCGAGGCCAGCATCTACTACGCCGAGCACGGAAATCTGGACATCCCGCGGCGATATAAAACGCCAATGGGCTTGAGCCTTGGCTCGTGGCTGCAAATCCAGCGCCAAATTCGCGGTGGTACTTGTTCCGGAAGATTGACCCAGCAGCAGATTGAACGCCTGGACAGCATCGGTATGCGCTGGGACAACTACAGCGACTTGGCCTGGGCAAAGGGCTTGGAAGAAGCCGAACAGTACTACGCTAAGCATGGGAATCTCCTGGTTCCCGCAAACTGGAAAACAGAAGATGGATACCCACTGGGAACATGGATTACCAACAAGCGCACCGAAAAGGCTGCCGGTCGGTTGGACGCAGAGAAGATCACCAGCTTAGAACAGATCGGCATGGTGTGGGATGTATTTGACAAGAAGTGGGAGCAGGGCTTTGCCGCGGCGGCGCAGTATTATGCCGACCACGGCAATTTGGTCATGCCCGTGTCCTACACAACCAAAGATGGCCTGCGGCTTGGCATTTGGATAAGAAACCAAAAACAGACTTATGCGAACGGCACGCTGCAGCATGAAAAAGCTGCGCGGCTGGAAAGCATCGGAATTCGGTGGGAACAGAGTAATTATGATTTCCAGTGGGACAGGGCCTATGCGGCGGCCAAGCTGTACTTTGAAGAAAAGGGAAGCTTGAACGTCCCGGTTGGGTATATCACGGCGGATGGCATAGCCCTGGGCAAGTGGGTGGCCCGCCAGCAGTATGCCTATAAATATCCGGACAAAAGCAACTGCAGGCTGACTTCGGAGCGAATTGCGCTGCTGGATAAAGTCGGTATGCAGTGGGAAAAGCCGGACCCCTGGCAGCATAAATACGACCTGGCGCTGGGATACCTGCAAACGCATGGAAATCTACAAATCCCGGCTAAGTACAAAACAGCGGATGGTATCTGGCTGGGGCGTTGGCTGTACGACCAAAAGGTTTTGCTGCGCAAGCAGTCGCCCAGGCTAAACGCTGAACAGGCAAATAAATTGCGGAAACTGCTGCATGAGGGTACAGCAGATAAAGCGTGCTGAAGAAATTGAGGAGAAACCATGACAAGATTTAAGCATGATTTGATTTTGCGAATCATAAAAGTATTGGATGCGGTGCTTGTGACGATACCATTTGCACTATGCTGGTATATGTATTATGCAAAGCACATTGTATCGCCGTTTTATGTCAAAGGCGATTATCTGGTAGTGGCGCTGTTCTTTGTGCTTTTTATCATGTTTGGCCGTGTCTACGATGCGTTCTTAATGTCGATGTCTCGTATTTCCGAGATTGTCTATGCGCAGTTTTTGGCGGCGGCTGTCAGCGATTTCATTATGTATATCGTGATTTGGCTGCTAAGTAAACATTTGCCCAATATTCTCCCGGGCATTGCTGCACTAGTCGGTCAGCTGATTTTGGCGGCGGTTTGGGCCTATAACGCGCATCACCTGTACTTCAAGACTTTCCCGCCGCAAGCTACCGCCGTAATCTACGATACTCGCCAGGGCTTGGAAAAGCTGATTGGTCAGTATGGATTGGACGGCAAATATAAGGTTGTGATAACTGCCACGGCAGAAGAGTGCATTGAGGATTTGTCCATGCTGGACGGCATCAGCACGGTATTTATTAGCGGCGTTCACAGCCATGACCGCAATATTATTTTGAAATACTGCGTGGAAAACAACATCAATATGTTCGTAATTCCACGTATCGGCGACACGATTATGTCCGGCGCGTATCACATGCACATGTTCCATCTGCCGATGCTGCGCGTTGGCCGCTACAACCCGCAGCCGGAATATCTGTTTATGAAGCGCCTGCTGGATATCGTGATTTCCGCGGCCGCACTTGTGATTCTAAGCCCTATTTTCTTGGTGACAGCCATTGCCATCAAGGTGACGGACCACGGCCCTGTATTTTACAAGCAGATTCGTTTGACGAAAGACGGCAAAGAGTTTGGAATCTTGAAGTTCCGCAGTATGCGTGTCGATGCCGAAAAAGATGGTGTGGCCCGCTTGTCCAGCGGTGAGCATGATGACCGCATCACGCCCGTTGGTAAAGTGATTCGTGCCTGCCGCATAGATGAGCTGCCGCAGCTCCTCAACATACTGCGAGGAGAGTTGAGCATTGTGGGTCCCCGCCCGGAGCGGCCCGAAATTGCAGCCCAATACTGTGAAGAAATGCCAGAGTTTGCACTGCGCCTACAGGCAAAAGCTGGCTTGACCGGCTATGCGCAGGTTTACGGTAAGTACAACACGACTCCGTATGACAAGCTGGTTATGGATTTGATGTACATAGCACATCCGAGCATTGTAGAGGATTTGAAGATTATCTTTGCTACGGTGAAGATTTTGTTTACGCCGGAGAGCACGGAAGGCGTTGCAGAAGGACAGACAACAGCTAGCACAAAGTGATGCGATAGAATTTGAAGGCGTGACAGACAATGAAAGGGAATTTGCAGCGATTCATAAAAAATTATTGGGCAGCACTGGGTGGTGCTGCCTTAGTTCTCTGGCTAGAAGTCCAAATGGTTAAGGGAACTATGCCATATGGAAATAAGGCGCAGCAGATTTCCAATATTTTACTACTCGTAGTGGGCTTTGTAAGTGCTCTCATATGGAATGGGCGGACTGAACAACGCAAAGCGGAACTTTTGCAGATCGCCTTGCTGGTATGCGAGGCGTATCTAATCAATGTCGATGTATTTTCAAATTGGATAAATCACTGGTCAGACCTGTATACCAATGGATGGAATTTGACGTGGGTTATTAGCGGTAGCTTTGGGCTGCTTTGGGTCTCAGGACTGTTTGAAATGATAGTTCGGAGTTTGCTCCAAGCAATATTTCATCTGGCTAAAAGGCTGAGAGAAATCGTACAGTGGTTCGAGCAGGCCGTTCAGAAGTGCGATAAAAGTATCCTCTTTGAAGGAATTGGCGGGATATTTGCTGACTATCTTTTTATCAACTATTTAAACCTAAATCAGAAACCGGAACAAACGATTCTGTGGGTAATTGGTTTTGGAGTTCTTTGGATAATTGGATGGACATTTATTCGATTGTTTATTGGCGTACGAAAAAATCTTTTAGCGGAGATCAAAGCGATTCCTGTACGAAGTGTTTTTTCGATTATTTGTGAAGGTTTAATACTAATTGGGCTGGCTTCGCTTTCGTTTTGGAGTCTTTCGATTCAAAAAAGTGCCGCTACGATAATGTTAGTGCTTCTTGCCGCAGTGATACTCTTTGTGATGCAGTTAAAGAAGATTTTTCAGAAAGGAATATTTCATCACTTTTGGGAAAACAAAGGAATCACACCGGAAGATTTGACATTGTTTATTCTGGGGTGTCTGCTGACAATTTTGATTTTTGTTGGAGTTGGAATGGCGCAAGAAAGCGAAGAGGTTCGAATTGACGATGTGACAAAACTGTTGGAGTTTTTCAAAACGGGAATAGAATTTTTTGAGAAAATTTTTCCATAACACAGAGAGGACTTATATATGGATGTTGCGGTTGCAGATATTAAAAAAGATGCTCTAATACCAGCAGTTTTGGAATATCTAGTTGTTCTGGCGATAGTTTTGCTTGTGCTTATTGCAGTCAAGACGATTTTACAATGGCTGAATCCGAAGGAAGGGGTAAAGAAAACGTGGAAACAGCATCGGCATAATGTCATAGGTGTCTTTTCGATTGTGATTTTGATTGGAGCAATCTGTGGTTGGATTATTCGGCAGAACGAATCACGGCTGGAACGGGCGAATCTTGAAGTCACACCAGCATTCGTGAATAGCTTAAAGGTAGTCACAAAGTTGATGATGTTTTCAGGCGCATTGATGCTGATTCTTGTTGTTGCTGGCTTTCTTGGGGGAGCAATCTTTATTGCGGGCAAAAGAATTTACTACACGATTGTTGGAAATAACGCCGGAGAAAGGCAAAGTGAGGAAGAAGACAAATCGTACGTGCTGATTGATGTGGCGAAATCGCGGGAGATTGTCAGTGTTCTGACGATGGGTGTTCTTGCTGTCTTTGTGGCAATACCAATCTTCTTTGGAGATATCCATGAGGGTGCTCTCAAATGCTGGTACGATGGCGTAAAAAATATTGGAGGAGTGTTGGCATCAAGCAATGAATTGCCATTTACAACAGCAGTCGTACTGTATCTGATTATTTACATTATTGTATTAGGCATTGTATTTTGTGCAGCCAATATCGTTTATACCATCATTGAAGATACGATTTCCGGGAATAGAAGAACTGGCTTTTTGCATGAGTATTCCAGCTCGATCGGTGTTCTGGCAGTCAGTCTTGCGGTTTTGTGCTCAGTCTATTTTGGAAAAGATGGTAATGGCCTATCCAAAATGGCAGAAATGACACAAAATGTTGTTTTGTCTCTTGTAGGAACGGTTTTGATTATTGCAGTTATCATTGTTGTTCTTGAAATTGTGCGTTTGCTGATCGATATGAAAGGAACGCTGATTCGAGAGGAGGCAGGATTCATTTTTGTCTATTTGGTACTTTTGGGAGCAACATTGATCGCACAAGTGCTTTATTCGCTGTATTCTGCAATAAGCAGTGCACTGGCTATAGACCAAACAGATAAAGTGAAAGAAATTTATCAGAGTATTATCGATGGCATGTGCGAAGTGGTAGAAGAAAAAGTGAATCAGTTAAAAAACAAGGATTCGCTTTCAAAGAAAACATCGTTTAAAATGTTTGACCGCAAAATCACAAGAAAGTGAGGGAAAAACATGGAAAATTCAACTGGCGAAAAAAGAATAAACGGTGCGGTAAATTCGGAAGAAGGCAATGTCGCAAAGCGGGCAGTGAGCAGTAAGACTGTCGGTAAGACACAGCTTCTCCAATTTGCAGTTGTCTGCCTGGCAATCGCCTCATTTTTTACGACGGCACAGGGCATGAACCAGTATATTTTTGATAACCCAGCGATTGCTTATGTGACGTCTGGGGCGATTCAAGGTATCCTACTGGCACTGAGTATGAATCTGCCCAAATTTATGAAACAAATCTGGGGAGAAAATAATGGCCTTTTGAAGGGCATAGGAAAATTGTTCATAGAAGTCATTTTGCTGCTCTTGACGGCTGTATCACTATTTTGCTCTTCGTGGTTCAGTTATGTCTATATTGCTGAAATGGTACACAAAGGTTCGTGGAATACGGACAGTAGACTTTTGGTACAACAGACCTACCGGAGTGAGCTGTACAGTGCAAGCGATTATGTAAAAGCTTATCGAGCCTATCTAGAAACTGAGCTTGGACAAAAAATCTTGAATCTTCAAACTTTAGCTAATCAGCTCCCGACGCAGGCTTCTGACTTCAGTATGGACTGGGATGCAGAACGGCAGAACTATGTCAGCGATAATACAATCGCAAGCAGCTATATGGCTACTGTCATAGAGCAGATGGAAAATGCGTTTGTCACGTCTCCTTCACAAGAAAATCGTAATCTTGCAGCACAGGCAGTTGAACAAGCGCAAGGAAATGTTGAGCAACAGCTGCAACGAAATCAGCAACAAATTGATGACCTAAATAATGATCTAACAAATATTGAATCAAGAATCCAGAGTTTGGAACGGCAAATCAGAAATGCAGGGGAAAATACAGATACAACAACACTCTATAATTCGTTAAATAGCAACTATGAACGACAAAATTCTTTGACAGAACGGCAACAGGAGATTCAAAACGAGATTTCTGCACTTCAGCGCGCAGAGGACAGACTTGGCATTTATGCTGTAAATCTTGGTCTATCAAATTCGACCAATAGTATTTCGATTAAAAGTGATTTGCTCGAATTACAGACAGAGCTTTTTAGTGATGACCCTGATGATCAAAAGTTAAAGGAACTGGCAACAGATACATTTAAAAATCTTCGCAGTTCGGAAGCTATAACTGAAACGGATGCTAATAGAGATGGCAACCTTTCTTATAGTACGTTGCTGACACAGATGAACGCGCTCGTCCTGAATCTGAATGACTACTCGGACGTGAAGAGTGTTGAAAAAAATCTGAATGAGTTAATGGCAAACCTGCGGGAAAATGCAGGCGTTTTAAGCAATAGCACAAGTTCTTCCAACATGGTCGATTCTTCATCATCTAGCAGTGCATCGACTAGTTCTTCGCCGTCCGATGAAGAAAATATGAACAATATGGACGGTGCGGACAATGCACCTGTGGATGATGCGGCGGATGCTGATTCAACGGCGGAAAGTCAGCAGAACGATTTGGAAAATACGCAAGGAACGGATGATGCCAATACTGACTGGAAAACTGTATGGCTTGAAAGAATTGAAACGCTGAAAGCGCAGATTAGCGCGCTGCCGGCGTTTATTGGTTCGTCCGCGGACGTGAGCGAGTTGACTGCGACGCAGCAGGCAAAGCTGACCAGTTTTGACCGTGATACTGCCTGCAATGCACTGGACGATGTGACACGCAGATATATCAATACCCACAATGCTCTGGAACAGGGTACGATTTATTTGACGAGTCCTTATAAGGGACTAGCTTTGTTTGCACTGGTGCTTGCATTTTTCTTGGATTTATCAGGTTTCGTGTTTGGCGTTGTTGATTTGGGCAATCAGATAACAAGCACGGAAAATAATTCGGATGCGCAGGAAAAAACGGATGAAAAATCGGTAAACATTAGCAACCTTATCAAAAATGCAAAGGCAAGAGTAAATGGTGAGAACAATCCGTGGAGTGTAAATCCGACAATGAATCACTATATTGTCGTAACGGAGCAATTCCGTCACGAGGATGGTGCGTATTATTACAGAACATTTGAAAATGGTGCCCGCAAAGAGTGGGAGGTCAGCGATAAAGAAGAGTATAGGGAAGGAATTTATAAAGTTAAAGATTTGGCAGATAAAACAGGCGAAAGGTTGCCGGATAAGGAACAGGAGCTTATTTTCAAAAATCAAAAAGCAGGAATGAGCGCCCAAGATGGCGTTTATCTGAACGGTGAACTGTCGTACTCAGAGGGAAGTTTGCTGTTTGAATCGGACGAAAACAAAAATTCCGCAGATAAACCAAAGAAACGGTATATTGCCAATCTCGAAGAATATGTTCCAATCCATTGCTATAATCCGAAACGTGGTGAGAACATGACGCAGCCGGCGATTGATCTTGAAAGAGACCCAATTGATGCAGAGATAGCAGTGCTTGCACTGAGCAAGAGCGGAACAAGAGTTGTGGCTGTGTATATTATCAAGAAAGCATGAGACGAGAGATGAAAAATGATTTCGGCCTTATCAGTATCATTATGGCGACCTACAATGCAGAAAAAACAATAGAGCAGGCCATTAGTTCTGTTCTGAACCAGACGTATCCGAACTTTGAACTTCTTGTGGTCAATGATTGCTCGAAGGACAAGACAGTGGAAGTGGTTGAGAAGGCTGCGGCAAGGGATAGTCGTGTGCGCCTTATTTCTAACGTAAAGAACAGCGGTGTGTCCTATACGCGCAAGCATGGTTTGGAAGAGGCGAAGGGCTCATGGATTGCAATTCTTGACAGCGATGATGCGTGGGCACCGGAAAAACTGGAAAAGCAGATTGCTCTTCAAAAGAGAGTGAATGCTGATCTGCTTTTCACGGGTTCAGCTTTTATGGACTCGGACGGACAGCCAATTGACTGGTATCTTCATGCTCCGGCAGAAGTGACCTATCGGCAGTTGCTGAAGCAGAATGTGTTATCCAATTCCTCTGCACTGGTGCGCAAGGAGTTGTACGCAAAGCACTATGCAATCGGTGACGGAATGCACGAGGACTTCGCAATCTGGCTCAGCATCCTGAAAGAGGGAAAGAAAGCCTATGGTGTGGATGAGCCGCTGCTTATCTATCGCATTGCAAAATCATCAAAGTCGGGCAACAAGGTCAAGGCTGCAAAGATGAACTGGAATACATATCGGTATGTCGGATTGAACCCATTGGTGGCATTCTATTACGAATGTTGGTATATGGTAAAAGGTCTGCTGAAATACAAGAACTTGAAATAAAAATAGTAGGAGAATCAAAATGAAAGTATGCTTTATTAATCCCCCGTTTAAGGCCGAGTACGGTAAGTTTTCTCGTGAATCCAGAAGCCCTTCTATTGGTCACAGCGGTGTTCTGTACTATCCGCTTTGGCTGATTTATGCAGCTTGTGTTGCTGAAAAGAATGGCTTTGATGTGGCTTTCATTGATGCTCCCGCCAAGCAGATGAATAAAGAGCAGACAATTGAGCGTGTGAAGAAAGAAGCGGCAGATGCAAAGCTGTTTGTGTTTGATACCAGTACGCCGTCTATTTACAGCGATGTAGAATTTGCTGGTACTATCAAAAAGATGTACCCGAACGCTTTTACTATGCTGGTCGGCACTCATCCTTCTGCGACGCCGGACGAAACCATGGGCATTAGCGAGCTGATCGATGGTTTGGCTCGTCATGAGTACGATTATATCGTGCGTGATACGGCTATTGCCATTCGTGATGGCGCAGATTTTGCTACTGTTCGTGGCTTGACTTATCGCAAAGACGGTGAAGTAGTCCATAACCCTGACGCGGAGCATATCACTGACTTGGATGAGATTCCCTACGCAGCAGAGTTTATCAAACGCAGACTCTGCGTGACGGATTATGTTTTCCCGGCAGCCGCCTTCCCGTCTATTCAGATCTTCACCGGGCGCGGATGTCCGGCGCAGTGTAACTTCTGTGTTTATCCTCAGACACTGCATGGTCATCGTTATCGTCTGCGCAGTCCGGAAAATGTCATTGGTGAAATTGAGTATATCGTAAACAACTTCCCGGATGTGAAAGAAATCGTGTTCGAGGATGACACCTTTACTATTAATAAGCAGCGCGTTTCTGAAATCTGCAATATGATGATTCAGAAAGGCATCAATAAGAAGATTCGCTGGCTGTGCAATGCTCGCGTGAATCTCGATTATGAGACTATGTGTCTGATGAAGAAAGCTGGCTGCCACCTGATTATCCCTGGTATTGAAAGCGTGAACCAGCAAATTCTGAAGAACATTCACAAAGGTACTACCGTTGAGCAAATTGAAGCTTACGTTGCAAATGCTCGTAAGGCCGGCTTGATGATTCACGCTTGCTATATGGTGGGCAACCAGGGCGAAACCCATGAGACGATGAAAGAAACGTTAGCTGCAGCTATGCGTTTCAAGACGGATACCGCACAGTTCTTCCCGCTGATTCCTTATCCGGGAACGGGTGCCTATAACTGGGCAAAGAGCAACGGCTATATTAATGGTAAGTACGATGAATACATCCATGAGGATGGAACTTTGAACTGTATTATTAACACTCCGGAACTCTCTGCTCAGGAGCTGGTTGACTTCTGCGCTTATGCACGAAAGAAGTATTATATGCGTCCGTGGTACATTGGACATCGCCTTGCTCGTGGTCTGCGTGATCCGGAGGATCTGAAGAGAAGTTTGAAAGCATTCTGGCGTTTGAAAGATAGTCTGCTGAAGTAAGGTACTGAGGTGAAGTATGGTAATCCATGTAATTGGAACAGTAAATGGACAAGTCAATGAGGGGATGCGTAACGTCGCAACTCATTTGGCTAAAGAGTTTGAAAAAGAGAATACCGTACTTTATTCTGGCCTGAAGCAGATTCCGCAGATTGTACTGAATTCTAGGCGAGCAGATGTTACGATGATTTTTGCTCGTGCCAACAAGCTGGTATATACCTTGGCTTCGATTGTTACGAAGATGTGCAGAAACACTTGGATTGTTTTGGTACAGAAGCCGGATTCGAATTTCATGGCGAGAAACAACAAGCATCCATTGAAGTGCAGTTATCTCTCTATCACAGAAGGTGATATGAAGGATGTAAAAGTCGTCTCAGGCTGTAAGAAAAAATTGTTTTCTGTGGGCATCAAAGCGGATAAATTTGCACCTGTTTCAGTAGAACAGCAAAAGATGCTTAAACAAAAGCACGGATTTGACCCGTCAAAGCCGCTTGTTATTCATGTGGGCCATTGTTCAAAGGGACGTGGGCTGGAGGATTTTGCAAAGATCCATACAGCGCAGCGAATGGTAGTGGCCAGTGGAATGTTTGAGGATGAGAATGTGGTCCGCGTCCTGAATGATGCAAAGGTGAAAATTCATAAGGGCTATTTGGAAAATGTCGAAGAAGTATATCAGATGGCGGATGCATATTTGTTCCCAACAAGGTCTGCGGAGTTTGTAATCAGCATCCCGTTATCCGTAATGGAAGCACTCTCCAGTGGAGTTCCTGTGATTGGATATAAGAGCTTTGAAAACTTGAATGAAATTACAGGTTCCGAAGGTGCGATTACTCTGATTGATAACGCAGAACAGCTGGATGAAGTTTTGCCTGAAGTAATTAAGAAAAAGAGTGACCATTCTCTGCTTGAAAAAACAGGCTCCTGGGGGGATGTAGCACAGAGTGTGTTAAGAATGGTTCAGGAGGAAAATGCATGAAACCGGCAATGATTAGTTTTATGGGTTTGGATGGCTCTGGTAAATCAACAAGTATTGATTATGCCTATGAGCAGCTGAAGAAACGTGGATACAAGGTTGAAATTGTTCGAGCGGCTTACGTTATTGTTTTCCTGCGTGGAATTATTAAGCTCGGAAAAAAGATTTTAATGAAGAAGGATAGTGATCCTTTTTCAGGTGACTACAAGGCGTACTTGGAGAGCTTGCGTAAGAATGCGAACAAGGGCGGTGCCTATAAGATTTTCTCTTTCCTAACGACCATTGAGTTCAAATTGCAGATCTTCTTCAAAATTCGTTTGAAGCGTTTCTTCGGTACGACATTGCTGGTAGATCGCTACATCTATGATAACGTTGTAACTTATGCCGCAAACCTAGATTTGGGTGAAGAGTATATGGAAGAAACCATGAATGGAAAGTGGAAACATGCTCCGCGCCCGGACAAAATCATTTACATTAAGACTCCAGTAGAAGTCTGCTGTTCTCGAAAGGACGATATTCCTGATCCGTTGTATCTAGAAATTCGCAAACCTCGCTATGAAAAGGTTGCAGAAATGTACAACGCAACCGTGATCGCTGGTGATCAGGACAAACAAAAAATGTTGGACGAAGTCATGGCAGCCATTGATGAAGTACTGCCTCCGCTCAAAAAGTGATTAGATAGGAGTAAAAAATGGTACGAAAACTGATAATCCTTGGCATTGATGGTATGGACTGGGATGTGATTGTTCGGTACAAGGATAAACTTCCTAATCTGTATGGGTTGATGCAGAAGAACAACTATCCTCACCTGCGTTCGGTTTTTCCGGCTGATACGACTCCGGCATGGTCCACGATTTATACCGGTCTTGACCCGTCTGAGCATGGCATCATTAACTTTGTTAATGTGGGTGCAAAAGAGAATACATATAAGCCGTTGGTGTTTGATGACAGTGCCTTTAAAGGTAAAGCTTTCTGGGATGTGCTCAACAAACAGGGACTTTCGTGTGCGGTAATTTTGCCGATGAACATCAAGGAAGGCTGGGAAATTAACGACCTGATGATTACTCGTCCTTACGAAGGAAAGATTCGTGTCTATCCGCAGAGCAAGGAGAGTATCTATAATCCTCGCTTTGATATTCTGGGCACTGATGGAAAGTTTACTTCGGAAAAAGATCTTCCGGCTTTGCGGGATGAATTCTTTGCAAAGGTTAATGAAGAAATTCGGTTAACTCGACTGGCAATCGAGAACGAGGATGTGGATGTCTTGTTCTCGTACTTCTCTACAACCGATGGAATCCAGCATGATTTCTGGCGGCACTGCGATCCGAATCATCCGGAGTATCCGGGCCCTAATGAGCATGAAAATGTAATTCGGGATATGTACATCGCCATGGATAACTATGTTGGCGAAGTGATGCAGAAACAGCCGGATACACCGCTGTTGATTATCAGTGATCATGGTCATGGTGCGCGTCCGGTCTATACTGTGAGAATCAATGAACTGCTTCGTCGTGGTGGCTATCTGGCACCTAAGGGTGGCGGAGATGGCTCCAAGCCGTCTACGAAGAAAAGGATTAAGAAGGTTATCAAGAAGACGGCATTAAGTGTTGTGAAAGGCATTGGTCTGCCGAAGTGGGCGATGAAACTGGCAAAGAAGTTCCCTGTGTGGAAGAGCTTGTTTGCCTCCAGTGCTGACTTTGATTGGGATAAGACACAGGCGTACCTTAGTGATCTTTCGGCCTTGAAGAATTACAGCTACGGCGGAATCCGCATCAACGACAATGTTTCTGACAAAGACAAGCTGGCTGATGAAATCATTGAGTATTTGAAGCCGATTAAGATTGAAGGCGAAGATAAGAACCTCTTCGAGTGGATTGTTCGTACCAACACCTTCTATCATGGACAGTACCTGAATAAGTATCCGGAAATCATCTACCAGATGGATGAACGCTGGGGCGGCGAATGGGAGCTTGGCAAAAATGTCTTTGAGAAGGGCGGCTTTATGTACATGATGTCGCCTGGTGGTCACCGTTGGAGAACGGCCATCATTTTTGCAAACAACTTTGAACTGAAGAAGAGCAACTATGAGATGACTGATATTTATGGAGTCATTATGGATGCGGTAAAGGGAGAATGAAATGAAACAGGCGGAGCGAATCGGTTGGATTGATACGTTGCGAGCGTTTGCGGTGTTCGCAATTGTGCTGGGACATACTTTGAGAAACGCAACAGTAGTCTACCCGTGGCTATATAGCTTTCATGTTCCGCTTTGTGTTCTTACTTCCGGTATTGTATTTCATATTGGACAGAAAAATTTTGGTGCATTTCTAAGAGAAAAATTCAGAGCCCTCATGATTCCATATTACTGCTTTGCACTCGTCAGCATTGTTATTTATGCGATGATAGGAAGTAAAATGGAAAAAACTGTCGGGGGGGGGGTACGACGTATCTCCGGTACAGAGTGTAATCGGTATGCTCTATGCTAATAGCGGAACAGGTTTGATGCGATGGAATATGCCACTGTGGTATATCCCAATGATATTTGTACTGCTGCTGATGGCTTTTTGGATTTTCAAAAGCAAAGATGATCTGAAATGGAATATTACGGTGTTTTTGCTTTCGGCCCTTGTGGCATTCATCCTTTGCGAAGAAATTAAACTTCCCAATCTGCCCTTTGGATTGGAAACAGCAATTTATATGTTCCCGTTCTTTGCACTTGGAAAAGTGATAGGGAGCGTAAAGGATGAATTTACTAGGAAAAGTATTTTGGCGAAAATCACAGTAACAGTAGGGTGCCTTGCGGTCGGAACATTTATGACAATCGGAAATGGACAGGTTTCGTACAATGCGGACTCTTATGGAACTCATGGTTTTGGATACTTCCTCGTGATGGCAACAATGCTGTGTGTTGGCTTTGTAAGTCTTGCCATGTGTTTCCCAAATGGTGTGACTCCAATCAATTATGCTGGAAGAAATACTGTTGGAATCATGGTAATGCATAAGTTCCCGATTTTGTTTTTTGTCGGGCTCTTTCCTATAAGTAAAAAGCTAATTGGAACGTATCCGTTAGTTGCATCCATTATGGTTGCGATTCTTTCGATTGGAATGTGCTTGGCTGTTTCAGAAGTAATTTATCGAGTATGCCCAATAGTATTGGGAAGAAGGAAGAGATAAATGCAAAAGAAGAAAGTTCTGGTGTGGGAAACGCTGGCGACAGTATCAGGCGGTCAGAAAATGACACTGACCGTTATGGATATGCTGTCGGATAAATTTGAGTTTTGCTGTCTTATTCCTGCGGAAGGAATGATGTCAGAAGAACTGAAGAAACGAAGTATTCCGTATGTTCTAATGGGCGACCAGACATTACCTACAGGTGTAAAGGGAAAGCAAGTGATTTTCCGCTACGGTTGGATGTCAGTTAAAAATGTATGGAAGTCACTCGGTGTGATTCGTAAGTATAAACCGGATATTCTCTACGCGCCGGGACCGGCAGCTCTTCCGTGGAGTGCGGTTTGTGGAACCCTGGCCCATAAGCCTGTTATCTGGCACTTGCACCATATCTTCTTAGATGGAGCAACAAAGAAATTGCTGAACCTTTGCGGAAACTGGAAGTCTGTCCGTGAAATCATTGCAGTTTCAAACTGTGTGGGAGATCAGATTGTAAATGAAGGAGCACACAGAAAAGTTAAGATACTCTATAACCCGGTTGATGTTGAAAAGTATGCAAATGGTGATGCAACAAAGATAATTGCAGAACTGGAAGTTAAACTTGGTAGAAAGCTCCGGGGGGGGGTAAAGATAGTAACCCAAATCGGAGCAATTACGAAAAATAAGCGTCAGAATGTTCTCATCTCCGTTATTGCTAATTTGAAGAATTTCGGAGAGGATGTTGTCGGACTCATCGTTGGAGATACTGTTACAGAGGCAGATCGTATTTTTAAAAGGGAACTTGAACAGCAGATTGAAGAGAGTGGCATAAAAAATCAAGTTGTCTGGATGGGATTTAGATCAGATATTGGAGATATTTTAGCCGCAACTAATTGTGTTTTTGTTCCCTCAGAAGAAGGTTTGTCACTTGTTGCCATGGAAGCAATGTCAGCCAAGCGGCAGGTTGTAACCATGAATTCTAGCGGGGCTTATGAACTCCTCAATCATGCTGGAGGCGGAACCTTCTATAAAGAAGACGATGAAACGAGTGTTATAAATGCTGTGAAAAAAGTACTCGAAACACCGAATTTAGAAGAGACGGAACGTGGATATGCGTTTTGCAAAAAGCAAACAAATGCGAACTTCAAAAATAAAATCACGAATTTGTTTTTGGATGTGTAAAGCAGTAACGGAGGTTTACGAGTATGAAAATAAAGCAGTATGTTGGTTGTGCATTATATATGATTGCAAAGCACCTTCCAGTTTCCTATGGAAAGTTCGGAGGATTGTGGAAAAGTTGTCGAGGGGGGGCAACAAAATTGATGCTTCCCAAATGTGGGGATAACGTTAATATCGAAAAAAATGCAACGTTCTCTATTCGAACTGAAATTGGAAACAACTCCGGAATTGGTGTAAATGCGCATTTTTATGGGAAAGTCGTAATTGGAAATAATGTTATGATGGCTCCCGATTGCATTATATATGTTCGCAACCACGAAAGTTCTCGCTTAGATATCCCAATGTGCGAGCAAGGATCGACAGAGGAACGTCCAGTAGTTATTGGAAACGATGTATGGATTGGTGGACGTGTAATTATCCTTCCGGGTGTTAAAATCGGAGATGGCGCAATTATTGGTGCAGGTTCTGTTGTTACAAAAGATGTATCAGAATATGATGTTGTGGCTGGAAATCCGGCGAGGGTTATAAAGAATCGTAAAAGTTCATGAGATTTGAAGCTTCTCGCATGACTTCCGGCGGAAAGGAAAACTCGATGAAGAATCAAGTTGTTGTGGGGCATATTGCGCTTATTCAGCGGTCGAAGAAACAGTGGTTTACAATTGAGTTATTAAAGAAACTCCGAGCAGGAGGATATGATGCTGCTGGGGTCTTTGCTGGTGAATGCAGAGAGCCTGAATACATGACTGAGCTAAATCAGAAGGTTGAACAGTATGATCTAAGGGAGCATGTCATATTCCTTGGTCGTCGGAATGATATTCCGGATTTGCTCAAAATGATAGATATACTCATTATACCATCGGCATTTGAAGGGTTTCCATTGGCTGGTTTGGAAGCAGCAGCGGCAGGTGTTCCAGTAATTGCATGTGATGCAGCAGGCGCAGAAGAGTTCATCCGCGTGAGTGGAGATGGTGTTACATTTACGGAGGATGATGTTGAAAGCGCAGCAGATGCAGTGGAAAAAATCTTAGAGGAAAAAGAAAAGTATAAAAAGGCTGGCATCGAGTTTGCAAGTCAGATGTCCAACCATGAGTATTCAACAAAGGTAGAACAAATCTTTAAATCGATTGAGTAATGTTGAGGATGGAGAACTGATGAACAAAAAAGAAATCATCGTTGTAACAAATCCAATGATAGCAGCAAATCGTTCTGCAGAGGTAACACTAAGTAAGTTTTTGCGCGTAATTAGGCCATCTGTGGAGTCCATACAAGTAATAGGCGGAAACCTTAGTGTGGAAAATGACTTGAACGATATCCAGTTGATTTCTTTTTCGATTACTCGCCATCTTAATAAATTTAAAAGGATGCTCTCGATTATTGGTGTGCAGCTAAAAATGATGGGGGCTGTTATCCGAATTGGTCAAAAAGGCCAGCCAGCTTACTTTTGGATCGCAGATAAGATGCTCCTCCCGTATTTTGCGGCAAAAATGAAAGGAATGGAAGTTAATTACTTCATCTACGGAAATGTCGAAAAAGAGGGGAGAAAAAGCAAGTTTACTGAACTTTCTGGAAAGATAATTCGATACATGGCATCCCGCGCTGATTGTGTATGTATGGAAAGTCCTTCTGTAAAGAATGAATGGACATCCTTGAAAATAAAGAAAAAGAAAATTATACACTTATACACTAATACAGTCGCAGAACCAGAATTCCAGAATAGAAGAAATGTATTTGGAATGGTTTGCCGGTTGACCCCAGGTAAACATGTAGTGGAATGTATTCGAGCTATGTCAGAAATTCATAACTTGCATCCGAATTGGAGACTGGAAATAATCGGTTCAGGAAAACAGCAACAAGAGTGCGAAAATCTTGTTAATGAATTACAGGCAAAAGAATATATTTCACTTCTTGGCTGGGTTGAACATTCAGACCTACAGAATAAGGTGAAAAGTTGGAAATACCTGTTGTTTCCTACAGATACCGAGGGAATGCCAAACGGTATTATTGAAATGATGGGATGTGGTATCCCAGCTATTGCATCGTCAGTAGGTGGTATTTCAGACGTGATTTGTTCGACAAATGGTTTCCTCCTTTGCAGTAGTACAGTCCTTGATTTGAAAGAAAAAATGGAAAAAGCGATCGCATTGAGTGAAAATGAGTATATTCAAATGGCTCGAAATGCGTATGAGACTATAAACAAAGAATACACATTGCCAGCTGCGCAGGCGCAGGCAAAAAAATGGCTGTGAGGAAAATAATAGATGATTTGGGCATGGATTGCAGCAGCAGTGATTATTTCATGGCTGTTCTGTAAAAAGGGAATAAGCTGGTACCATTATATTTGGCTTCTTCTGCCAATTGAAATGTATGGAGTTACAATTGCAGGAGCTACGTTGAAGCCATATATGCTATTTGGAATATGCATTATTGCAGGTGACTTTGTCAGAAATAAAACAATTCGAGTACATGCCGCAATTGTAGCTGTTATATTTGCACTCATTTTCAGCGACTATCTAACAGGTTTTGTGATGGCATCTGTGATGCAGCACATAATGTTCATTTTAGTTTTAATGATTGGATATTGCTATCAGAATTATCAATGTGATGGAATTGAATTTGATGAGATGGGACAGGCGGCATTGGCAGCGACGATTGGCTACGGTATTGTCTTTACGGTGGCATGGCTGATGTTTAATCGTGGCGTTACGGCTGACGGTATTTATGCTTCGGAGCGTTTGGATGCTGGTATTGTTTTGAGACTTGCATCATTTGGTGGAAATGTTTCATCCCGGCTGAGGGGATTTTGCATTGATCCTAACAGCGTGATTACAACGCTTATTCCGGGAGCAACTTATGCGCTGGCCAATATCGTGTATCGAAAACAAGACATAATTAAGAGTTTGCTTGCAATCGTTGTTTATTTGGCGGTGGTTTTTTATTCTGGTTCCAGAATGGCTCTAATATGTAGCTTTGCCATGCTGGTTATTTTCTTTGTTATCGGATATAGAAAGTCTGAGAATAAGCGTCGAATGGCTGTGGCCGGAATAGCGAGTGTTGGTGTTCTTCTTGTGGCATTGATTATTAACATGGATACAATCATCCTGGAAGTTGCAAAACTATGGGCAGATATGTTCGGAGAAAGAGCATCATTAGGTTCAGAATATGGAAGACTGACAATATGGAAAACGAATATTGAGTATTTGATAAACAATAGCAAAGAATGGTTTGGAGTAGGGCAAAATCAGATATATCTATTAACTGAAAGAGGTCTTGCTTGCCATAACACATGGCTTGAATGGATCTGTGGAACTGGAATAATTCTTGGAGCGATTATTGATTTTTGGTTCATTTTGGCACCGGTTAGGTTCAAAAAAAGAAGTGTAGGCATGGGTGGCGAAAATGCACTTCCAATTATAATGGCCTATATTACTGTGGTTGTGTGTATTTCTACAGTTGATAATATAACCAATCCGGTGTTGTTGTTTTTAATGCTTATACTCAGATATGGCGTAATAAATAGGGGATTACAAACGGAAAGGGTAGTATGAAGGTTCTAAAGGGTAATTCAGGAAATTCGGTTTTACTGGCGGTGGTCAAAGCTTTTACTACAGTTAGTGGGATTCTGAGTACGATGATTATGTCCCATGCGTTAAGCCTCGAATTGTATGGAACATTTTCTCAGACGAATCTGATTGTAACAACTGCTACAAATTTAACTGCACTTGGTTTGGTTGATGCAGTAAATTACTTCTACAATAGGAGCAATGACGAAAAGGTCCAAAAGGCATATATCAATACGATAATGGGATTTCAAACGATAACGGGTATTATCGCTGGTGTTCTTATTGTCGTTTTATCAAACAATTTGGTGGAATACTTCAACAATCCAATGCTTTCAAGTTTCTTTTGGCTGATTGCATTCAGACCGTTGTTTGCAAATTTGAATGTGTCGCTTCAATATTTGCAAGTTTCTATTGGTAAGGCGAAATCTGTTGCGATCCGGAATGCGGGCTTTGCAACACTTAGATTGGTCGTATATGCGATTGCAGCATGGGTTCTGAAAGATATAACGGTCGTATTGATTGCATTTTTGGCATTTGAAGTGATTATTACAGTGTTTTTTGGATGGACTTTTGTGAAAGAAAAGTTCATGATAAAGCCTTATGAAATTGATTGGAGTAAAACAAGAGAAATCCTGGGATACAGTATTCCAATGGGTATTTATGTTTTGACCAATTCTTTGTGCCGTGACATTGATAAAATGCTGATTGGTGGCTGGTACAGCACGGATCAATATGCTATTTACGCGAACTGTGCTACGTTGCTGCCATTTGATATTATATCGACCTCGTTTTTGACGATTTTAATTCCAATTTTAACAAGATATTTTGGAGAAAAGGATTATATACATGGCAGAATTCTCTTTAAAAACTATTTAAAAATAGGATATTATACGGCGTTTACATTTACGATTGCGTGTATGATTCTTTCAAAAGAAATGGTCTTGTTCCTTTATGGCGAAAAGTATTTGTCAGGTCAGGCTATTTTCATTTTGTACACAATAGTAGATATGATAAAATTTGCTAACATGTCAATTGTCTTAAGCGCCAGCGGAAAAACAAAGACCCTTATGATTTGCTCGCTTGTGTCACTTGTAGCTAATGCAGGTTGTAATGTACTATTCTATCATATTTTTGGCTTTATCGGACCGGCAATTGCAACCGTTTATGTAACAGTTATACTGACGGCCGTTCTTGCAGAAATGAGTGCAAAGTCGCTGGAAACATCAGTCTGGAAACTAATTGATTGGAAAGAATTTTTAACATTTGCGATTGAATTATCAATAGTTGGTGTCATTTGTTTTATGGCCAAAAGAGCTTTAGAAGCAGTTGCAGTTAGTCCTATTATTATCCTTTGCGTACTAGGAGGAGCATACATTGCTGGAATTCTTTGCCTTAATAAGAAAAAAATATTTTCAGCAATGAAGGAAATTAACGCATTACATTGAGTTTCCCGCTTAATCGCGCAAAACGAGTAAATCAAGCATAGAAGTGTTTCCAGAAACGATGGTCGATTATAAAATTTGGAAACTATCAAGGCATACACTGGCATGACTGTGTGGCTCAAGTGTATTCAAAAGAAGAGTAAGTAACAGCGAAGAATGAAGAGAGGGTACATATGGATGCGGAAGAAATCAAAAGCATAATGAGGTAATTTAAGCATGGAGCTGCGGATAGCGAATGGAAGCAATTTATTAAATCCATTAAGATTACTAATATTCACGGATGGACGGGACAAGAGATAGCTTTTAATTTTCCGGTGGTTGCAATTGTTGGTGAAAATGGTATTGGAAAAAGTACTTTTTTGAAGGCATCTGTGTGTGCGTATAAAAACAAAAATGGTCAAACTTTTTATCCATCTAAGATGTTTGTAAGCACGCGCTGGGATGCGACTGGTCTGCAAAATGCAATAATTGAGTATAAAGTTCGTAAGGGAAACGAGGATATCAACCTTCGTTGGAAGAAGACCAATGATTGGGGATTTACACCAAAACAAGGAAAACCTGAAAGGAATGTGTTTTTCTTAGACATTTCCCGAACGCTTCCGTTAGATGCGACTGCTGGATATGCTAAAGTGGCTAAACTTGCTAGTGAAGAAGTTGGGGCAGTAACAGAGTTGACGCCAGAAAGTCTACAGAATCTTTCATATATTTTAGGTCAACAATATGGTAGGGCACGGTTCGTTGGAACAGATGTAGATGTTGATCGAAAAATCGGACTCCTGACAAAATCCTATGGCGAAATATCGCAATTTCATCAAGGCGCTGGTGAAGACTCTATCCTTGATACGTTCAAACTTTTACAGGATATACCGAACCAATCATTGTTGGTAATCGATGAAGTGGAAAATTCCCTCCATCCACAAGCACAGCGCCGGTTTGTTAGGTATCTATTGAAGCTCTCACGTGTGAAAAAATTACAGATAATCTTGTCAACGCATAGTCCATTTGTACTAGAAGAACTACCACCAATTGCGAGAATAATGCTTATGCAACTCTCGGACCGAAAGGAAATTGTTTACGAGGCTTCAACGAATTTTGCGTTGGCAAGTATGGATGATGGTGAGCATCCGGATTTGTATGCTTTCTTGGAGGATGATGAAGCGGTTTCCCTGTTTTGGGAAATACTAAAACAAGATGCAGAGCATTATGAAGAGTATAGCAAGAAGATATCTGCACGCTCTGTTGGTAGTTGCACTGTTGTAAAAACATTAAATAAAATGAGCCAAAATGGTAAGTTGCCATATCCGAGTATCTGCATTGTGGATGGAGATAAGGCTGGAGAAGCTCCAGATTGTTTGGCACTTCCTGGAACACAAGCACCAGAAAGGCAGATTATTCTTGATTTGAAGGAAAAAAGCTGGAATAACCTAGATGAAAGATTTGGAATTGGTGCTGGCTCGCTTTTTAAGCATTTGGATGACGCGACTCTTCTTCCAGATCATCATAGCTGGACGGAATACATAGGAAATCATGTAAAGAAGAGTAAAGATGCTGTTTGGTCAATTCTGATTGAAGAATGGTGCAAACAGTGTGCAGAGGCTGAAAGAATATCGCATTTTCTAGAAAAGGTTCGTTTGAGTTTGAATAATGTAGAAAATGTTAACTGAGACTAAACTGGAAATGATAAATAAAATAGTAGCGGAACAATTTGATTGGATTGGGACTAGATATATAAGAGTTAAGACCATGCGCATAGCATGGCTACGCTGTACAGTTGTGCTACATCTACGCGCCGGATGGTAGACAACGAATTTCTATCCGGCTAAAGCACATATATATGTCCACGCGCTCTTTGGATGAGGACAAATATCTAGAATGGGAAAATATTTCGGAACAGATGACTTCCGTAGCGAAGCTGGCGTGACCCCGATGGCCTCCAGAGCAGATGCATATCTGCTCCATGTCATTACCACTTCGACTGTGGCATCATGATCTCCGCTAGCTACAATTCATTTTATGACAATGGCATAAGATGGATTGGTTGTTACGGCGAAAAATGCAGGAAGAAACCTTACTGTTTGTTGAGGATTACAGCGACAGGAAGTTCCATGTATTCGATATTATAGGTAATCTTATATGCTCTTAAGGATGAGTGTAGGACAATAAAAACGGTGCTTTTCTGCACTACGCGAGGGAAGGTGAGTGTATAGCTGTATATCATCTGTCATGGGAAGAAAATAAGTTATAAAATGAGAAAGCAATAAAAAAGTACTGCCAGAATCTTCGTAAGTGATTCTGGCAGTACTTTTGATAAAGAATGTCATATCCAAACTCTTTCCCATAAAGTGGTGTAGTAATGGTGTAGTACCCGGCACCCTGCAAAAAACAGCTGATAAAATCCCACGCACCCACGCCTGTTTGTGCAGAATATCCACAGATTCCTTGCAAAGTGAAACAAAATAGGGTATAATGTACAAGAATCGAAAAGCGGTGGGAGGCGGAAC
>ERZ1035027.48-NODE-48-length-82641-cov-10.246119_pt1 | contig 82641 bp, 141 predicted proteins | sample MGYA00520604_ERZ1035027 | MGnify/ENA primary metagenome ERZ1035027 (study PRJEB33766, sample SAMN09781743) | gut metagenome | biome: gut microbiome | host: Homo sapiens | place: Madagascar | study: EMG produced TPA metagenomics assembly of the PRJNA485056 data set...
CCGGTGTTCTCAGCTGGACGAACGACGGCGGAAAACAGAACCCGGCCAGCGTCAGTATTAAAGGCCAGGCGGGCGCAGCGGGCAAAGACCCGGAGCCGTTTTATGTGACCTGCACGCTGTCGGGGCAGGATGTGTACGACGAGGGTGCTACACATGATAAGTCATTCGCTGAGATCCTTGCCGCCCATCAGGCAGGGCGGCCATGCCGTGCAATTTTGACGCTGGCCGGGAGCACTGGTGATGATACCGTGCTGCTTCCGCTGGCGGAGCTGAACGCGAACGCCACTGACGGGTATGTGAAATTTGCGCTGACAGAAATGACGCAGGGCGATACGCCGGAGGAACTGAGGGTCCGCTACGTATTGATCAATTCGGCGGATGCCGCAGAGGGCTTCTGGGGAACCAGATATACGCTGTCCGGCGATGAAAAATTCCTGCCGGATGTGACGGCCTCCGACAACGGAAAGTTCCTGCGGGTGTCCAATGGCGCATGGACAGCAGTGACGATCACGAACGCGAATGGAGGTAGCTTCTGATGGCAGAATTTTTGACATTTGACACCGACCTCACGGCAGTCGCGAACGCGATCAGAGTCAAGGGAGGCACATCCGCGCAGCTGATCTATCCGTCTGGCTTCGTGTCGGCAATTCAAGCGATCCAGACCGGTATTACGCCGAAGTTGGTCGTCACAACGACACCAGGGGCTGCGATCACAGCGACGCCTGCAGAAGGTTTCAAGGTGGTAAAGGGAACCGCCGGTGCTGACGGAATGTGTACGCTGGAGTTGCCAAAGGCGGGCACATGGCACGTGACGGCAATGGCAAACAGTGTAAGTAACAGCCAGCACATCGTAATTGGAACACAGAATATGCTTCTGCCGCTATATCACGATACCTTTGCCAACAATACATGGGAAGAGATTATTACAGTGTGCAGGACCGGGATTGCCCCGGACAGCTGGGCCGTGGGCGACAGCAAGACCATGAACATCGGCGGGACGGCCTATCAGGTCGATATCATCGGCAAGAATCATGACGAGTATGCGGACGGCTTCGGCACGGCTCCGCTGACGTTCCAGCTGCATGATTGTTACAGCGAAGCAAAGCAGATGTACAGCACCAACCTGAGCGGTCTCGGCTGGAAGAACACCGATATGCGCCTGACCTATCTGCCTGCGATTCTGGCGCTGATGCCGGCGGAGGTGCAGAACGGCATCCACGCGGTAAACAAGAAGACATCTGAGGGGGGCAACAGCACGACGATTGAGATAGTATCGGACACGCTGTTCCTGCTCAGCGAGGTGGAGATTTTCGGGACTGCAAGTTCTTCCGTAGCCGGGGAAGGAAGCCAGTACGACTATTACAAGGCAGGCAACCCGAAGATCAAGAAGAGAGAAGGCGTTGACGAGTTCTGGTGGGAACGGTCGTCAGCCAGCGGCGGTATGTTTTGCAGAGTCAGAGCAAACGGCCAGGCGGGCGCGTCCAATGCCTCAAACAGCCTCGGCGTAAGCTTTGCGTTCTGCTTCTGAAGGGAGGAAGCGTATGGAATATCTGAAGGTAAACGGAACGGAGTACCCCGCGCACTTCTGCGGAAAGCAGATCGACCGCGACTGGGATGGCCGCGCGTCGAAAACCGTCACGCTTGCCATGCCGTATGCACAGGCTGTGCAGCTGTTTGTGGATGGGCTGAGCTGGGGCATCGTCCGGCGTGAGGCCGACGCAGATGACGCGACGCAGTAGCCGGAGCAGTCCTGCTCCTGCGTCGCAGGCCCGATCACAGACAACCGGGACGGGACGCTCAGTATTAAAATGGGCAGCTATACGCAGCTGGAGCAGGCGCTGCGGGAGCTGGAGGAGGCGCTGGCATGACGAGACTGGAACGGGAACTGCTCACGCGGATTAAAGCGCGGCTGGACGCGCTGGACCCCGGCGCGGCGGAGAAGCTGGCGGCCCTGCTGCCGGTGCTCAGGCGCTTCGCACAGAGCTATGCGGCGCTCGGGCCGGCAGCGAAAAAGACCATCGAGGCGCTGCTGCCGGAGCTGGCCGCGCTGCTGGAGGCGGCGGAAGGAGCGATGCAATGAGCGCGGAGCAGACGGGCGCATTCTTCGCGCTTGTCAGCGTGTGCAGCGGGCTTGGTTCCGTGCTGAGTCTGCTGCTTCTGGCAAAGCCGGTGCGGGAGGCTGTTTTATTATAGGGAGGTGAACTCATGATTTATATAAAGCTTGATAAAAATATGCAGTTGGAAATGACTGCGAGAGAACCTATTCGTCGCGGCGATAACCTCAGCAAAAAGATTATTTTTGTCATCCCAAAGCAAATTGATGAAATCGATCTGGCGGCATCAACTATATATCTATGCTATATCCGCGCTGATGGTGTTCCGGACATCGTAACGCTCAAACGTCAAAGCGAAAGCTATAACGAGGATTATTTCCAATATGTTTTACCGGTATCATGTCGACTGTCAAGATTCCCTGGCGAGGTATGTGCGTGGCTCCACATTTTTGCTGGTACTCTGGCGAGCCCAACAACCGCGAAAAGCAGCGAATGTCTATTGCATATAGAAGATTCCAAAAACATGGATGACTATCTGTGTGATCACCAGATTTCTGCGATCTATGAAATGCAGGAACGCGCCGATACAGCTGAAAACACAGTCGAATCCATGAAAGTCGAACTTGAGAAAAAGGGTGACAGTCTGGCTTACGACACATCAAAGCAAACCCTTCAGCTTACATCAAACGGCACACCCGTCGGCACTGCCATCGACATGAGCATGGTTGGCAGCGATGATGATGTAATACATTTCAAAAGCGCTGCGGTCGAAGAACCAGCTGACAGTGCGGACGACGTGATTCATTTTTAATGACGGAGGTGATTTAAGTGGGCGTGAGGGTGGCGTATGGCAAAAAGGATAAAATCTCTGCTGCAATCACTTCTGGTGTAATCCCAAAAGACAGCTTGATTATCACCAGCGACAACAAAGAGTCCGAATTGTACTTTTATGATTCCGACGGAAATCTGAAAAGCATTTCTGAGCGGACGCAGTTTGGAACCCTGACCGATGCACGAGCGTGGGCAAAAACCTACGACTGCGTCGGTCATATTTTTTCAGTCCATAACGGCTCTGACTGGGTGCCGTATATTGTCGATGCATCTGGGCAGCTGTCCCCTATTAGTTCTAATGGGAGTGGCATTGCTGATGTTGAAGTAATCGATGGCGGTGCAGCAAGCGGCACTCGTTGAGCTATTGTGTGTAATTATTTCTAGGAGGAAAGTTATGGCTAACACTACAATGAAAACCAAAATTCAGATGCGCCGTGACACCACGGCGAACTGGGTCAAAAACAAAGCTACCGTTCCAGCAGCTGGCGAACCGTGCTTTGATACTGATCTCGGTACACTGAAGGTTGGCGACGGCGTAACCACCTATGAGGCTCTGAAGGCAATCGGCACCAGCGCAGCTCATTATGAGGGTGTCAAGAATGCCGGTGAGAACGATACTGAGGTTATTACCAGAGTGCTGGCAGCGGCTGGCATTACCCCCGATCAGGATGACATTTTTGTTGTCAAGACCCTGATTGCTGGCGGTAAGTATTCCTACACTGCTTATGTGTATGACGGCTCCGTTTGGGCGGCTATGGATGGCAACTACAACGCTGAAAACGTCTACTTTGCCGACGATCTGACGTATACTGCCGCCATCGGTGTTCTGGCCGTTCCGAGCTCTGGCTCTGGTACGATTGCCGCATCTGGCAAGAATGTTAAGGATGTTCTCGCGTCCATTCTGGCGAAGGAAAAGAATCCGACAGCAACACAACCCGCCGTGACAATTACTTGTAAGCAAATTGCAGCGTATGAGGTTGGTTCAAAAGTCGCTCCTGCGTACACCGCTTCTCTGAGCGCGGGTAGCTATACATACGGTCCTGCAACTGGTATTACTGCTACCGCTTGGAGTGTAACCGACGGTACTGCTACCAAGGAGACTGCCTCCGGTTCGTTCGATGAGCTGACAGTTGGCGACGCTACCAGCTACGCTATTACGGCTACTGCGACTCACGGTGAGGGTGCTGTTCCTGTAACGAACCTCGGTAATGAGTATGCCGCCGGTAAAATTGCTGCCGGTAATAAGAGCAAGGCGACAGGCAAAATCACTGGCTACCGCAACAGTTTCTACGGAACGCTGAAAGCGAAGGATGGCGAAGTGAACTCTGCACTTGTGCGTGGTCTTAGCGGTAAGAGTGGTAAGGCTCTGGCGGCTGGCAACAGCTTCAACATCGCAATCCCCGTTGGCGCCATTCGCGTTGTGTTCGCGTATCCCGCAACGCTGCGTGATGTTAGCTCCGTGCAGGACGTGAATGGTATGAACGCGGAAGTCAAGACCGCTTTCACCAAGACCGTCGTTTCTGTCGAGGGCGCGAACGGTTATCAGGCAATCGACTATAAGGTGTATGTGATGGATATGGCTAACGCCAACGATACTGCAAACACCTATAAAGTGACAATCTAATATGGAGGTGACGCATAATGGCTGATTTTGGCAAACTGAATTTTGCGGTTTCATTTAATCCGCAAACTGCGTTCCCTCTGGACGCACGTTATTACTTCTCTTCTCTGAGTGCTGCTGAAGCTGCCGCCGCTACCGCTGTTGAAGTCGGTAGTTCGGACGGCACTTATTTTTATGGCGAAAATGTTTGCGTCGTAACGGAATCTTCTGCCGACCTGTACATTATTCAGCCGGACAAGACCCTGAAGGCAGTCGGTTCTGCCGTCCTTGGCGATGGCAAGTCCATCGAGATTGTTGATGGCAAGGTCGCTCTGAAGGGCTTTGGTTCCGCCACCGCAGGTCAGCAGCCTCGCATCAATGCGGCTGGTACTGCTATTGAGTGGTACACACCCGATACCAGCACCGTTTCCGGTCTGGCTGATACCGTCGCTGGTCATACACAGGACATTCAAAACCTCCAGACTGGTAAAGCTGATAAGGCTACCACACTTGAAGGTTATGGTATCACTGATGCTATGACCGCTACTGCAATCGCGGAGGCAATCAAGGCGGCTATCGCTGAGACTGGTCATGCAAGCTTCACGAAGGTTGATGCAGTCCCTGCGGCTTCTGAAGCCAAGGATAATGTTCTCTATCTCGTGATGAATGCAGATACCGGCTTCTATGATATCTACGCAAAGGTAGATGCCGAAGTTGTTCGTCTGGATGATGTGAGTGTAAACCTCGACAATTATTCCACCACAGAGCAGATGAACGAAGCTATTGCTACTGCCATTGCCAACAAAGTTGACAAGGTAGATGGTAAGGGGCTCTCTACCGAGGACTTTACGACTGCGCTGAAGGAAAAGTTGGTTGCTCTGCCAGAGGGCGCAGAAGCCAATTACGTCAAGAGTGTTTCTGACGAGTTCACTGTTTCTGCAGAGGGTAAACTCGAAGTCAAGGAGGTCGCTCCGGCTAAAGTTACTGGTCTCCCTGATGCTCTGGCTGGTAAGGTTGATAAAGTTGCAGGTAAAGGCTTGAGTGCCAACGACTACACCGATGAAGAGAAAGAAAAGCTTGGCGGCGTTGAAGCGGGCGCAAACAAGAACCTCATCGAGATCATCAAGCTGGCTGGTGCCGCGTTGAACATCTCTGAGAAGGCAGTTAATATTCCATTTGCTGGTGATACTGCTGGTGTTGTCACCAGTTCCACCGGAGAGAATAAGGTCGCTGTCGCTGAAGACGGAAGCATGGAGGTCAATAGCCTTAACATGAATAAACTGGTTCAGTCTAATGGTGATACACTGATTCTCGATGGCGGTAATGCCGCTGTCTGATTGAAAACACAATGAGCGGAGCTTTGTGCTCCGCTCTAACTAAAACCACATAAAAAGGACGGTAATCATTTATGGCTACTACGACATTTAATACCCGCATTTCTCTGAAGTATGACACCTACGCACAGTGGGTTGAAAAAGACCCCCAACTGCTTGTCGGTGAAGCCGCCGTTGTTGTCGTTCCGGCTGAGACTGGTGCCGTAGCGAAGGAGCCTGCTGTTCTGTTTAAGGTTGGCGACGGCGCACACAAATTCAGCGAGCTGCAGTTCACTGCTGGTTTGGCTGCTGACGTGTATGACTGGGCAAAAGCAGCCTCCAAGCCCACCTATTCCGCAAACGAGATTGATGGTCTGTCCGACTACATCTCAGGCAAGATTCAGGATACTGATACCCAGTACAAGCTGGAGGTCGATGCGGACAATGGCCGCAAGTTCCACCTGTATTCTCAGGCAAAGGGGACAACTACTTGGAATCTGGTGAGCACCATCACCATTCCTGATGAGACCGTTTATACGCTGGCTGAAGGCACTGCAAATGGTACTGTCAAGTTCAATGGCGAAGACGTGAAGGTTCACGGTCTTGGCACTGCTGCCTATAAAGATGAAGGCGCTTTTGACGCGGCTGGCGCTGCGACTACGGCGCTGGAAGATGCAAAGACCTACGCAGATGGTAAGGACGCAGCAATTGCGGCAGCGAAGAAGGCTGGCGATGATGCGCAAACTGCCGTTGACGCTCTGGGTGAGCGCGTCGGTGCGTTGCCCGAAGGCGCTACTGCTACGACCGTTGTTGGTTACGTCGATGAGAAAATCGGTAAGATTCCTGCTCAGACCGACTATACCGTAACTGTCACTCCTTCTACCCCGGATGGCGTGGCAAAGCGCTACAACATCAAGCAGACGGCTACCAATCTGGATGTGAATATCGATATCCCCAAGGATATGGTTCTTAAGTCCGGTACGGTTGAGACAAAGGCTGAGGCTGGTGCATGGGGTGCTGCTGGCACCTACCTGCATCTGGTTCTTGCCAACGCTACTGAAGACAACATCTACATCAATGTTGGCAGCCTGATTGAGTACGTCACTTCTGGCTCCAAGGTTGGCGACCAGATTGTGATTGATGTCAGCGCCGACCATAAGGTGACTGCTACTCTCACCGAAGGTTCCGTGACTCTGGTACAGCTCCATGCTGACGTGCAGTCTGCTATCGGCAAGGCGCACAGCCATACGAACAAGGCTGAGCTGGACAAGATTGTTACCGGCGATAAGGCAAAGTGGGACGCCGCTGAACAGAAGGCGCACGAGCATGATAACAAGACTATCCTCGACACTATCTCTCAGGATAAGGTCGATGCGTGGGATGGTGCTGTTGCCAAGCAGCATGAGCACGTAAACAGGACCGTTCTCGACGGTATCTCCGCTGAGAAGGTCGCGGATTGGGACAGCAAGGCTGCTGGCAACCATGAGCACGATATTACCGAGCTGAAGCAGGCTTCCGGTTATATTGTGTTCAACTGTGGCAGCGCCTCTGTTAACATCTGAGCATAAATAAAACACAAGCAACCCCGTCGTGTGTTATGCACGGCGGGGCTTTGCTTATAAGGAGGTTACTGTATGGCTGAATATAATGCACGAATCAGACAAAAGCGAGACACGAGCGCAAACTGGACAGCAAAAAACCCAATTATTCTGGACGGCGAAATCATTCTTGTAGATACGTCGGTGGGAGACATTAGAGTCAAGGTTGGAGACGGCACGAAGCATTATAGCGAGCTTCCATTTCTTGATGAGAAAATAAATGTCGGGACTGCGTATCGTGCGCTTATTACAGACGGATCAGGCAGATTAAGCACAAGCTCCGTGACGTCTACTGAGCTTGGATATATAAGCGGCGTAACGAGCGCCGTTCAAACACAGTTGAATAATAAGGTGCCTTCATCCCGCACAATCAACAAAAAAGCACTGACTTCGAATATTACGCTTTCGGCAAGTGATGTTGGCGCACAACCAACAATCACCGTCAACGGCATTATCCAGGGCGATGGAGCTGGTAATTTATCCGCTGCTGATTTGAGCCCAGCCTCTGTTGGACTAGGCAATGTTGATAATGTTAAACAATACAGCGCCACTAATCCGCCTCCCTATCCTGTAACAAGCGTAAATGGGAAAACCGGAGCCGTCACGGTTCGCGAAGTGCCGTCTGTCACGGCCTCCGATGATGGGAAATTTCTGTGCGTCGTATCCGGAGCGTGGGCGGCGGCAAGTGTGCCGGATGCAAATGGGAGTGCTTTTTGATGGTGACGGATAACCCTACAAGACGCATCAAATACCTGACCAATTCCGATGACCTGACGAAGGTCGCATCAGCTATTCGGGAGAAAGGTGGCACATCAGATTCGCTTATATACCCGGACGGATTTGTAACAGCGATTCAAGCCATTCAAACCGGGACAGAGCTGAAAATTATTGTAACTGTGGAATCTGGCGCAACTGTCACTGCCACAAAAGGTAGTCTATCTATTTCCGGCACATCTGTTAATGGAACGTGTACACTTATGGTTCCAGAAGCTGGTGCATGGAGCATCAAGGCGACATTTAACGGGCAAACATCCGATACGCAAAGCGTCTCTTTCGTCGATAGCTACGCGGTATCGCTCTATTTCGTAAGCTCTACGCTCAACAATAATGAGTGGAGCACTATCAAGTCTGTTTCCGACGCAGGACAAGGTGCGAACTATTGGAGCATCGGCGACCGAAAAGCAATCACGCTAAATGACAAGGTCGGACATCTTACCCTAAATACGACAATATATGCGTTCATTATCGGGTTTAACCATAATTCCAGCCTAGAGGGGGAAAACCGTATCCATTTCCAACTTGCAAAAACTGAGCTTTCCGGTGGTATAGACATTACGTTCTGCGATGCTTATTATTCCTCGCCCGCTGCGACAACTGGCTATTTTTCTATGAACAGTAGTGCAACGAACTCCGGCGGATGGGCAAGCTCGCAAATGCGTACAAACATTTGCGGGACGAGCCTGTCAAGCTATTCTGGGACGATTATCGCAATCATCCCAGCAGCGCTCCGTGCCGTCCTAAAGTCTGTTACAAAGTACACGGACAACACAGGTGGAGGAAGTTCGGAAGCGAGCAATGTCACGGCGACAACAGATTACTTTTTCCTGCTCTCCGAGTTTGAAGTTTTCGGGAGCATTTCAAGAGCAAACCCGAACGAGGCGAGTAAACAGGCGCAGTACGCCTATTATTCCGCCGGAAACAGTACGATGAAGTACAAGCACAACAGAACGTTTGCCCGCGCTGATTGGTGGCTCCGTTCCCCGGATGCGCTCTACTCCAACTATTTCGTGGAGGTGAACACCAACGGGAAAGTCAGTAGCGACGGCGCGAATAATTCCCAAGGCTTCGCCCCCGGCTTTTGCGTATGAGGGAAAAGCATATGGAGTATATTGTATATAAGCGGTTCCATGGAAATGGCATTGATGGAGAATTTAATCTTAGATATGGGACTGTGATATCGGAAATTGAAGGGTTCTTATTCGCAGCAGATGGCAGGCGGATATGCGCTACGACATCTGAAAACGGATGGACGCATTTTAGACAGAATACACCAGAAGGCGCGATGCGGCAGGAAATGCTTGAGCGCCTTTATCGCTGGTATGAAAAAAACGGCTGCGGTGAAGACTTTACGGATGAAAAATGGCCGGGGCAGGAAAACGGCTATTGGAAAAATCGACTGCGTACCGCAAGTACAGAGCGATTGGAGAAAATCTATCAAGAGAAATTTGGAGGGACGCCATGTATGTAGTAAAACATGACGGCGCATTGGCCGGGTATGCGGACAACATTGTACTCATCCGACTGCACGACAACGGCTGTTATGTACCGTGCAAGGAAACAGAATCTGAAGGATTTTGTGCGAAGATGGCCGTGAATATTATGGATGAAGAAGGAATTGAGCATCAGGTGCTTTCTGACGTGGTGTTTCGTCTCATAGGTCATACGCTGAAAGGCACTGAACCAGAAGGTAGCTACGAGGAAATGGGCGCGGCATTGCCACTCACAGATGCGGAAACCGCCGCTAAGATTCTATTAGGAGAAGAAGAATGACATATACAGAAAGAGCTAGAGCATTACGTCCGTATATTGAAAAAGCAGCTATTAGTCTAACTGACGAGGACGCACTACAGGCAGTAGAGCTATTCCCACAGTGGGCAGTAGGGCATACTTATGTGGTAGATGAGCGGCTACAATATAATGGCGTATTATATCGCGTGGTTCAGGCGCATACCTCACAGGCAGACTGGACACCGGATATTACACCGGCGCTGTTCGTAGTCGTTTCACTGGATGAATGGCCTGAATTTGTGCAACCTACTGGTGCGCATGATGCCTACAAAAAAGGCGACAAGGTGACGTTCAATGGAAAGCATTACATTAGCTTGATTGACGCGAATGTATATTCACCAGCGGCATATCCGGCTGGTTGGCAGGAACAGGTATAATGTCAAGAATAAAAAGGATGGAACGATATATGAGCTTTTTAACAGCAGATGGTGGGCTGCTTATGCGTGACGGAAAACTGCCGTAAACGGCTAAAGGAGCAAGTGCATGGGAAAAATGTGTGAATATGCCTACCGCAAGAATAAGAAAGAAGAACAATATGGATATTATCAAAGAAATCGCTAGTTTGGCAAGTGCCATTTCGACAATTTTGCTGTTACTGATTATGTTAGTAAAGCCTTTGCGCAATATCTGTTTTGGGCTGAAAGATCTTCAGGACGGTCTAAAATGTATACTGCGCGCAGACATGCTTCGGATCTACTACAAACATCTCGATGCTCAGCAGATCCGCCAGCATGAATACGAGAATTTTATGTACGAATATAAAGCTTATAAGGCGCTGAAGGGAAATAGCTTCATCGAACATGTAAAAGCAGAAGTTGAGTCCTGGAGCGTCATTCGATAATATGCAGAAAGCCGCCGGTCGCTCTGACCGGCGGCACTTTTATTTGAGGAGGAAAGACAATGAATAATGATGTTCTGATTGAAATTCTGTTCGCAATTATCGCGGCCATTGCCGTCGGCAGCTTTGCTATTCTTCTGCGCAACAACAAACAGCGGTTGCTTGAGGCAATTAACTCTCTTGTCCAGAAGGCAGAGGAAACCATCGAGGGCTCCAAAATGGGTGAAGAAAAGAAGAAGAGAGTTCTCGCGCAGCTCGAAACGATGGGCTTTAAAATCACTGCATATGTCAGCGAGCTTGTCGATATTGTAGTTGCCAAGCTCAATGAGACGCAGGGTTGGCTTACTGACAGCGCAAAGACCAAGCTTTCCCTCAAATCTGGAAAGACTGACGAATAAGCAATCTAAAGGAGGCCAAAGCATGACGATTTACGAAGCACAAACTAAGCTGATCAAAACCGCCGAGGCCGAAGTTGGCTATCTCGAAAAGGCTACAAACGCCCAGCTCGACAGCAAGACTGCGAACGCCGGTTACAACAACTATACGAAATACGCACGGGACCACACGCTTTGGGGTACATACCATGCCTCGAAGCAAGGTCTCCCGTGGTGCGATATGTTCGTAGACTGGTGTTTTATTACGGCATTCGGATTCGATCTCGGCATGAAAATGACTTGCCAGCCCAAGGGTGCCTATGGCGCAGGCTGCACAGCATCTTATAACTATTACAAGGCTGCGGGGCAAACCGTTTCTGTTTCTCAAGCACAAGCGGGCGACCAGATTTTTTTCGGAGTTCCAGGCGATATGTCGCACACAGGGTTGGTCACAAAAGTCGACTCTCAGTACATCTACACAATTGAGGGCAACACCGGTTCTGGCGACAATACCGTCATCGCAAATGGTGGCGGCGTTTTCCAGAAGAAGTATACACGCGGTTATGCAAAAATCGGTGGCTTCGGTAGGCCAAAGTGGAACTTAATTTCTGGCAGCTCCTCCCCTGCTCTCACTCCGACTACTCCGAGTCAGCCAGTCAGCGCAATATATAGAGAGTCTACATACCTTGGCGGTATCTTTCTCGAAATCCCGTTCAGTTGCATTGCACACGCCGAGCACGTAAAAATGAATGCCTCTCGCGGCGAAACGATTGACAGCGTTATGAAACGTGCGAAGTGGAACGGCAAGGCGCCATCAGTGGTTGTCAATGCGGAGCTGTACACATTGAAGGATATGTCACCCGCTTCCGGCGTGAAGCATCATGGCGTCATGGAGCGTGCAGGCTGGCAGCCGGGCATCGGATTTAAAAACAGCAAAACCCCGGTATGGCAACCGTATAACAGCGTCACAACCGAGGACTGGGTCGGCGGCTACCCTGCTGTGATCCAGAACGGTGTCAAGGACTTTAAAGTTCCTGCTGGTCTCGGAAATGCATCATATCGAACCATGATGGGTATCAAAGGTCAGAAGCTCGGCATCATTGTTACTCGCATGGGCTGCTCGCTTGATGCCGTTGCGTCTAAATTCGCAGCTGATGGCTACACGGATGTAATCAATCTCGATGGTGGTGCATCAAGCTGCTACGTGACGCCAGAACGGAAATGGTCGCGGCAAAAACCTCTGCGCGGCTATATCGCGATTTGGCTGACTGGTGATTCCGGCAATACGTCGCAGACAACCCCGGCGCAGAGCGTTGCCCCGATGCAGCACGACAGCAAATACAAGAACGGCAAAACGTTCAAGGTCACTGCAAGCGCCCTCAACATGCGCGGGCAGAATGGTGCAGTAATGACGACTCTGAAAAACGGGACAAGCTGCACCTGGTACGGATACTATACCACCAAGCTGCCCGGTATGTCTGGGAAATTCCTTTGGGTCGTGGCGAACGGTAAAACTGGTTATGTCAGTGCCAAGTATGTAAAGTGAGGCGGCCATGGAACAGAAGAAATCTGTGAAACAAGTGAAGAAACGGCGCAAAAAGAAAAAGAAGGAGTTCGGTAAAATCGCCCTCCTGCTTATTATTTTTAACTGTGCGATCGTCGAGGCGTATTCAATGGTTGCCATGTGGCACTTCGGCGATCTGACGGCACTGTACAGCCTGATCGGTGCAGTTGTCGGCGCGAGCATCGCATATGTTGCTTATTGCGGAAAATCCGCAAGGGAAAACACCCGTGGCGGCATTACATACGAGTTGGCAATGCAGGATCAGCCTGAAGACCCGACGGCTGTGGGATGAAAATTAGGATTTACAAGGCGTTAATGAGTTCTCTTATTTACTCGATTTCGCAGTTAGATGAAACTGTCGGCCCGTCGGCTTTGAAAGTATCGGTTCAGGGGTAAAATAGTGAATTTCCTATTTGACAATACGAACCTTTGAGTCTATAATAATAACACAAGGACGCTTGCTGGTAACAAGCGCCCCTGCGGTGACAACCCAGACGGTCGCCACGAGCATACAACTTATCGGGTCGAGAGTTTAACTCTCAAACAGCCGTGAGCCGTTCTGCTGGCACAGACGGCTCACTTCTTTCTGCCATGGAACATATCCCATGCTTGGATGAACATCCAGCAGATAGATATAATCCAAAAAACTTCTTGAAGCTTTATGTATGGCCACCTCCCTGAGAAAAATTTCCCGCGAGGGCTATACATTCACCTATCCTCTCCGCGCTCGCGGGATGACAGGCAACCGTCTTTTTAACCGTACACCGTCTACAAAGATGGCTAAAACTCAACTGGGACGGTGGATTATCACAAGGCTTATTATATTAAATCATGCAACATTTGTCAATCGGGAATGAAAACTTCACGTCGTAGTTGAAGGATTGGCAGGGCCTTCATCAAACACGCTTCGCGATGTGCGGCAAAGAAACATCGCTTATTCAGGTGTAGGGAGCTGTAATGGCTCCCTATTTTTTTGCGCTTATAAAAAAATAACAGCTAACTCTACAACAATCACATACCTGTGCTCATTGTACAATTAGCTATTTGGTTATGTATCAAGAAAACGCAAAACTGACGTTTTCTTGTGTCTAACACCAGTTGGTGTAAACGTGGTGTAAACAGGGGTATTTCGGCTATTCATCAGGCCATAAAAGCATTGGTATCACTAGGTTTTTCACGTTTTTTATGGATCTCCAATGATTTCAGATACACGGTATTCCTCTTTCGTCTTATATGGTGTTATAAGTTGTTATTTTATCGCGTTTTACTTTGTTCTTCGAACTTTTTCTTCATGTAACTTGTTATATCTTATTATAACTTTATAGGCGATTGGTGTAAATATTGGTGTAAACCCGCTTTAGTTGAGTGAATTTTGGTGTAAACTCATTTGATACGGATTGCCCCCTCAAGTTCGGAAAATTCCTTCTGCTTACGCGAATCTGTTACGTCGCTGTAAATCTCCATCGTTGTTCGGATATTCTTATGCCCCATCACATCTTGAATAAAGTGCGTGTCACGCTCTTGCTCACACAGCCTTGTACAAAATGTGTGCCTTAAAATGTGAGCGCTAAACCTTGGCAGCAACTTTGCCTCACGTTTTTCTTTCTTTGCAACAAAAGCCTCTTCCCTGTTATATGTTGCGACGATATTTTGCAGTGCATCAAATACGGAAGCCGGAGTAAAAACCTTTCCATTCTGGTTTAAAAAAATAAACCCTGAATACCCATCAACAACAAACGGCTCGTAGCGTTGTTTCGACTGTTCTCTTTTAATTGCTTGGAGCGTCTTTTTCACATCTGCGAACATTGGAATTGTCCGCACGCCTGATTTCGTTTTTGGCTCTGATATTCTATATACATACCCAGTCTCCATTGTTGGTTTATAAAGGAGTGCGTGCGTCACAGAAATAATGTTATGTTTAAAATCGCAGTCACTCCATGTGAGCCCTAGCGCTTCACCAATGCGCACTCCCGTTCCGAGTAAGACCGTAATCAGTGGTCCCCAACGTTTAAAAATATTAGACCCATATACGAAATCTAACAGGCGCGCCGTCTCCTCGATCGTTAATGCTCGTCTGTGTTCACTCTCCAATTCCATTTGCTTACTGATGCTCGCAAATGCGTGAGAAGCAGGATTGGAGCGAATAATATTGTCTCTAACTGCAATATCAAACATCTGAACAAGAATTGAATTGATCTTCTGTACTGTACTTGCTCTGATATTTTCTCCCGAGCATAAAGAAACATAAAGCCGTTGAATATCAGAATATCGTATATTGCTCAGCGTTCTTGATCCGAGCACTGGCGCAACATGCTTTTCATATAAATGCACATACGAGACTTTTGTCGTCTCTTTCAGGTCAATGCGAACGTCCATAAATGTCTTGAATTCATCATTTACGGTAATTGTCTCTGCACTTCCGACATGGATCTTGTCATCAAGGTCTCGCTGGATTTTCTTTTCAAGCTCTCTTAGTGCCTCAGAATCTTTTTTGCCAGCTGGTACTTTGTCTGATGCAACGAGCTTCCAGCTGTACACGGCCTTTCTGTTTCCGTCGCAGTCTGTGTACCGAAACATATATTGACCGTTTTCTCTCTGCGATTCTCCATTACGAAGTTGTCTGCCCTTTGAATCTTTGCGTTTCCCCATTGTTGAACTCCCTTTCTTTGAAAAAGGAATTCGATATGGTTTTATATTTTACCATATCAGCTTCTCTTTTTCAAGTTTTAGACCACATTGTGCTGATCTATGTATTTTTCAAACAGAGAGCGTTTGATCTGTGCCTTTCGCCCTATCCAAAGCAGATAATCCGCTTCTGGATTGTCGCTAATGATTTTGCGTAATGTGTTTTGGCCGATGCGAAAATATTTCGCCGCCTCGTCTACAGAAAGCGTATATTGCATCCAAAATGGAATATCGTAACCTTGCTCCACAAACATCACCTCCATATAGCAAAATGGCCGCCCAAAAAGGGCGGCCATCATATTAGACGCCGGTGGACCCAAATCCACCGCGATTAGCATTGCCGAGCGCGCTTACTTCTTCAAATTCAATTTCAGGCTGTTTCTTCTGGATTCTGAACTGGCAAACCCTGTCGTTCTTGTGGATGACCGTCATCTCTGTTGCATAGACGGGGAACAGCCATTCGTCTTCGTCACCGCAATAGGAATTGTCGATGACGCCAATTGAGTTTGTCTGGATAACGTGATACTTCTTGTATGTCGAACTGCGGGGAGCGAGAATGGCCTCATATCCTTCCGGCAGCTCCATAGCCACTCCAAGCCTGATTTTGGCCGTTTCCCCGGCGGGTATATAACAATCCTCCGCAGCACATAGATCCAGCCAGTCGCCCTGTGAGAGCCTCTCAATCCGTTTAATATCTGGCGAGAAGTATTTGATTTTGATCTTCTCCATGTGCCCTCCTTATGTATTAAGTTTTGCAATCGGCACAGTCTGATCGTTGGTAGTCCATATAGCGCCTGAATCATGCGGATGCGCCGTTACTGTGCCGCCATACGGCTCATACGGCCCGTTGACATACGGGTTTATCGGCTGCGCAACCTGTAGAATGTCCCCATCGTAATACGTCTCTTCGACTACCTTCTTCTTGAGCCTGCCGTTTTCATCGAAGAATTCTGTTGTTGTGATTTGCTTTTTAACCATATCTTCATCTCCAATCAATCTTTGCTAGCCGTTGATGAAATCGAAGTTTTAAAACAGCCGCCAATCACGGCAATCATGCCACAAATGGGTGGAATAAGTTCGGGATTGAAGCGATTTGTGGCAAAAATTTCGTTCAGTGTGTTACAGATCAGCGAGCCGAACACAAACCTTAGAATCGCGCCGCCAGCAAACCCAAAAGCAAACGTCAAAATTGGCGTAATACATAGGACAATCATCGCCGCGACAATGGCGCTCAACCAATCATGATCTTCATGCTTCATCATTTTACCTCACTCAATATCCATAGAAATAAACGGAGAGCCGCCGGTGACAGTCGGAAGCTTGCCGTTCCACTGTTGGATTTTTTCATATTCGATCAACGTGTCTGTCAGACTTTCGGACAACTTCTTGTTTGCCTCAGCCTGTGCGTCAGCGACTGCTTTAATTGCGTCGGCTTCCGCCTTTGCGGCAATGCGCTCACGTTCAGCCTCGGCTTCGGCAGCAATCTTTTTCTCCTGCGCATCAGCATTTGCAGAGATGACTTTCTTCTCTGCTTCTGCATTTGCCGCAGCAATCGCGCGGTCGTTTTCGATCTGCTGCTGTTCATAATTCATTTGTGCGATTTGTTTCTTCGCAATCGCATCATTATAAGAATCCTCGAAATCCATATCATCAATGTTGACATTGACTACCGTGATGACTCGATTGCCGCCGTACTTCAGGTCAAGATCGTTCTGAAGATTGCTCGTAACCAACTGCTCAATTTTGCCACGATTCGTTACGTCAGATGACTGGAGCGAAACCATCGAGGCTTTCATAGACGAAGCAACCAACGTTCTCGGCAGGGCGTTCTGCTTATAGTTGTCGACGTTTGAATAGATCCACGCTGAATATTCGGCGTTAATACGGTATGTGACCGTGATGCCAGCGGCATAGACAACAGTTCGTTCAGAACTTTCGCCCCAAACCTTGTCGTCGAATGTAATCTCCTGCTGTTTGTTATTTACCTTTTTGATGCCTTGGAAGAATGGAACCTTGAAATGCAGGCCGGGCGATACAACCTGCTGATCGATCTGTCCGCAAGTCGTTCGAACACCGGTGTATCCCGACGGAATAACGACAAACGTATTCAACAGAACGATAAGCAGAAACACTGCGGTGATCGCTGCGATGACAATCCGCTGTGGCATCACGACACGCTCCACACGTTCATTGCCATATCGGTCTGTGAATTTCTTTTCTTTTGTGAAAAAGCTCATATTAAATCCTTTCATTCAAAAGTGAGCCGCCCGATATGGGCGGCTCAAGAATAAGTCATATTTTAACCGGAACAGCTGCTATATCCGCAAGCTTTACAGACATTACATCCACCTTCCTCAATAAGTTCTTCCCCGCACTCTGGGCATTCCATAACCGAAGTAGGCGGAGCGGAGTCAGTCTTGGCTTCCGCAGCATGGATAATCTCCGGCTGGTTAATGCCGTCTTCTGTGTCGAGTTCTTTGAGAATTCCGGCCAAAACATTCGCAATCGCACTGGCGCAAGATTTACCAGGACTTAGTTTTTTACCTTTTCCTCTTGCGTACTGGAAGCTTGGGCATGTCCCGGCTTTCTGCAGCTGCTCGATTGCATATTCAATTGGAACCCCTCCACGAACACAGGCAGAAAGCAGCCTGCTAACAGCTTGTGTATTCACTGTGCACCCGCCGACACCGTCTGTGTTGGTGAAGAAATCATAGATCGTTCCGGTTGTATCATCAATGCCGACAAAAAGATAAAGTTTTCCGCAGCCGGTAGAGAGTTTGTATTTGCGATATGTCAGATCATCTGGGACATCCATAATCATACCGCGCTGGATGCAAACTGTTTCTTTTTGTGAGTCCTGATCTTTTGCGCCGGGCGCAGAGTCGGTTGTGAGAATGCCGACTTTCTTACAGTTGTCTCTAAAAATCGTAATCCCCTTCAGCCCTGCTCTCCAAGCTTCAAGATAAAGTTTCGCTACATCTTCTCGCGTTGCATCGTGCGGAAGATTGACCGTTGACGAGATTGCAGTGTCAACGTGGTCCTGCATAACCGCTTGCGTCGCAATGCGTTCAAGATACGGGATTTCATGCGAACTTATAAAGTAAGACGGCAGTTCTTTCCCTGGATGAACCCTCATGTATTCTTTGGCTGCCTTGCAGTAGATCTCATAATACTCATCTTCACCATCAGACATACCAACGGTTCGACGAGTATATTTGATTGCAAATTCAGGTTCGCAGCCTCCAGATTCGCCCAAGAAAGTCGCAATCGACCCAGTCGGCGCTACAGATAAAAGTGAGCAGTTCCTAAGCCCGTATTGGCGCATATCTTCGATTTCATGTGCTGAGAAGTGGCGTTTCATAATCTCACTATCAAAGACACAGTCCTTGTAGTTCGGGAACGGCCCGTGCATTTTCGCAAGTGAATTGCTCATGATGACAGCCGCCCTGAACATAAGAGAGAAAACGCTGTCGGTGAATTCAATTGCCTCCGGCGAACCGTAGCGCAGTCCCATTTTCATCAGTGCGGTTGCGTAGCCAAAGATACCAAGGCCAATGTTCCGGTAATCGTGCGACATTCTTTGCTGCTCCGGAAGAGGATGACGCATATAGTTTTCATCAATCATAGAATCCAACGCACGGATTCCCTCTCGAACGGCGATGACAAACCCCTCAGAGTCGAAGAATGCCTGCTCGGTGTATGGTTTTTTGATAAATTCAGATAGGTTAATGGAGCCAAGACAACAGGCTCCGTGCTTGGGTAAAGGTTGTTCTCCCATACCATTGGTGTAGTTGTAGACTATCTCATATCCCTCGGCCTATGCCGCTAGGGTCATCGCGCTTTGTAATCTTTCTTGCTCATCCCACATCATTTCATCCATCCACTCTGGCTTTAACTCGTATCCAAAGTACAATTTATATCTCATGGATGGAACAATATATGGAGAAACCAACTTATAAAAATCTCCATAACTTCGTTTCAGGATACGAATTCTAAATTTCGACCCACGGCGAATCTTTGAGCATGATAAGCCGAATTTTTCCTTAAGCATGGCAATCATATTCTCTACGATATCTTCGGAGTATCTGTCGGTACAAATTTCAACACGTCTGTCACGGATACGTTCTTTTGTTTTCCCGACAAGACACATATAGCCATCAGACATATACCAGGCCGCCAGTCCAATATCATTGATCCAAGTGTAAGCTTCTTTGCTTACGACTCGACGCCTGTAATCATCATAAAAATGATGGTACTTTTTTGCAAAATACGGATGGGCACCTATAATCAGTTCGCTATATGATCTATGTATACAATCTTTTGATTTGCGCATTGGATAAGATTTGACCCGAATCTCAAAATTCGAGCACTGCTCAAGGTTGTCCTGAATAAATGATAAAAAATCTGGGTGCGTGGACTTAATCCTGAACGCGCGTTTTGTCACGCCCTTGTCTATACTTCCATCACCCAAAATCAGCCCAGTTAAAAATCCCCTTAACTCGGAGCTATTCATTATTACAATCCCTCCTGTAATATTTTTGTAGGTAGATTACATTAGTCGTTGAACCTTCCAACCTAATGTTGGCTTGGCTGCTGGTTGCACTACTCTTTCCAGCAATTCACGATGGATTATTTCACAACATTTCTGTTATGCCGTGCAGAGAACATGTTTACACGGGTTGCTGGTTTCAATCTGGTAATCATCGTCAAACTGCATGAGATTGTAGTTTCTGAATCTGTTCACGAACAGGCAGGCGGGGTCGCCCCAATCATAGCTGTTATCGACAAGGTGTTTAAAAACCTCAATCGGGGTAACATCATACTCAATTTCGTGGCCGCTGTAGTTTTTTTTAATATGTAAAACAACGGTTTCATTTTCGGTATAATACTTTTCGACCGCCTGCATGAACTCGTCGTCGATCTCAAGGGACAGATTTGCGCCTTCGATTGCACCTTGTTCGGACTTAATTCCGATAAAAGTGTCGGCTTCTTTATGCAGCGCATCAATCGACAGCATCAATGCGCCCTTGCGACTGCCACCTTGACTTGTGCCGACCGTCACCTCATTATACATTTTCATGAACGGAACAATGCCGTCAGAGGTATACTCGCTCTTGATTGGGGCACCCTTCGGTCTAAGCTGACTCAGGGAAATGCCCTGTCCGCCCTGCCCCTTGAAGGTCAGGCCGATATCAACCATTGCCTGCATGATGTCCTTGTAATCGTCATGCACAAACCCGCGTGAATAACAATTAAAGTACGATCCTTCTGTATCGAGCCCGCGATTGGCAAGTGTGCGCCCGCCGAACAAGAATTTTTTCTCCGCGATCAAATCCGAAAGTTCTTTTCGTCCGCCGCTGACTCTTTCCAACCACTGCTCGAACGTTTCATCTTTGTGCTGATACTTTTTGTGCCAGATTTTTGCTCCAATTTCATTGTCTGGGCCGAGCCACTGTTCTACTGTCAATACACATCACTCCTGCATAAGAAATTTGTAAATTACGTCGGCGGTTCTTTCCGAATCGACGTTCGTTAGATAAATGTCTGCGTCCTTGATTGGGAAAATCTTTTCATCGACAGCAATGCGCTTTGCGGCGTTTTCCTCGCCATCTCCGCGCTGCAGCATCCTATCGATCCGAACTGATTTGTCCACGATCAACTCTGCGACAAAAACCTCTTTACTTCCGTGATATGCCGTGCGGAAATACTCCACCCCCGCCGGATCAATCACATAAATATCGTGTGTCTCAGCCTGTTCAGCCGTCGCGCCATATCGATAACCGTTGTATTCGGTATAGCCAACAAAATCGTGAAGCCGATCGAACTCCTCATCGCTAACAAAGGTGTGAAAAGCCTCCCCGTCGTAACGAGGAGGCCGTGTTGTATAGGAGTCGATCTGCTTTAGACCATATTTGCGGCATAATTCGTTTGCCACTGTGGTTTTGCCGGAGCCTGACGCCCCGACCAAAAGCAGAATTTTACTCAAGTGAGCCCTCCTTTTCTTGTGCTTTTTTCTGCATCCACTGTTCACGACCTATGCGCAGTGCTTCTTTTGTATGCTCAGGCATAGGAGTGTGTGCGCGATATGGGTTCTTACCAAACCTGAACGGATACAGCGCGCAATTCTCAATGGTGCACCGCTGTACTTCAGCGACCTGCCCGCAACAGCATTGCAGACAATGTGCACGAATTGCTTTGACTGGATTCGTAATCATGTCATTCCTCCAAATCATCAGCATGCTTGCTGATCCAGCTTCGATAATTATTCGATAGCGTGCAGACCGCTGCTCTCGGTTGTCCTGAAAAATGGTTGATATACCGGACAAAACCGCTGCTGCCGGGCGAATCAAGGTCACACTGCTTGTCGTGTCCAATTACGATGACCTTCACATGTCTGCCAACGCGGGTCAGCGTCTTCTTGAGCTGGTCAAGTGTGTAGTTCTGCGCCTCGTCGATGATGATGACCGCATCATCAAGCGTAGAACCTCTGAGGAATGTGTCGGTGATACAGGTAATATAGCCAGTTTCATTCTTCTGGTTGACCATGCTGTCGGTATTGATTGCCGTATTTGGATTGACACCACAGGTAATCAGCGCCTGATAAAAAGCCTCGAAGTACACTGAACTTTTCTCTGTGATTGTACCGGGGAGCCACCCCTGCTTGCGTTCGCCATATGGAGACATGATATAGACGATCCCAGAAAAGCAGCCGCACTGAACGAGGATGTTCGCCGCGCCGACGGCAATAGTAGTCTTTCCGGAGCCTGCCTTTGCGTTCACCATCACAATATCAATATCTGGATTTAAGATAGATTCAGCAAAGAATCTCTGTTCCTCGTCGAGCTGCAAGCCATAGAAAGGTTCGTCGACCAGAGATCTCGGCAATTCCAGATATGTATCTTGTGTTTTCTTCTTCGCTACCATGGCTCACCTCAAACCACCGTGTCGATGTCGCAATCGGCGCCAATAATTTCGTCGACGAACCCCTTGCTCTTTGCTTCGTCGGAAAACAAATACCACTCTACGCGCTGTTTGGCGTCGTAGTCGGCTTCCGTCAGCTTACTGTGTGCAAGAACATACTGCTTGATTTTTGCTTCGACGCGACGGTTGAATTCTGCCTGATCCTGAGCCTTCGAGCCGGAGGTCCAGATGAAGTTTGATCCATCGTGCATCAGGAAGGTCGCGTTCGGCATTGCGAATCGCCGCTTGCCCGCAAGCCCAATCAGGAAGCCCATGGAATACCAGTACCCGGTGTTGATTGTGTACACAGGTGTTTTGCTAGTGATAATTGCATCAATCAACGCGAAACCTGCGTCGACATCGCCGCCGTTGGACGAAAGATAGAGCAAAATCGGTTTACGCTTATCAACATCGATGCCCGCATCCTCGCGATTGTATTGATAAATGTTGTGGATGATACCAGCAACGCTTTCCATGCAGATGCCTTCATTCAGCCAGACCTTGCGCTGCTGCATGTCCTTGACCAAAATAACCTCTTCCAGAGAAGAGTGGCCAAGTTCAACCAGCTCCTCGAAATCCGCATCGATATCAAAGTATCCTCTTTTGTGCTCCATGTTTACCTCGCTTTCTATCGGTCACATTTTGACCTGCATCAAAAAATCTCTTGTAATCTTCGGCTGAAATTCCGTCAGCTGCTGTACTTGTGCCTCGGCGCAAAGTTTAACCTCTGGATTAGCTGTCCCATGCTCACCACGCTGCTTGATAACGTGCGCATAGTTTGCAAGGTCGCACTTGAAAATGAAGTTACTTGGGATGCACAGACGGTACAGTCCGCGAAGAACATCCTTGTTTTCCTTCATGCTTTCCAGGACATAGCCATTCGGCGTCCAGATATAATCGTTGCCTTCATAATAAAGACGCTTCGGCATTTTCATGTCGAGCGCCGCAAGAGCAACTTCCGTCGGAACGATTTTCCCTTTGTACCAGTCCGACATTTCCACGCCAAAGGTAGAAAGACGGGTAGAACTTCGGATGATGCGGTTATTGAAGCGCTTTGCGTGCGAGTCCCAATCCCCTGTCCCGGCGTAGTGCAGTCCTTCGACCGTGAACGACAGGTCAATAAACTCCAGCATTGTGGTGTGATTGATGCCCCACCGCAGAAGCTTGTCCATCCAGTCGTTATACTCTTGGAAAACCGCCGCCGCACTTTCATCATAGGGGCTCATCCGCCCATGTCTGTCCATAACGGAGTCGCACACCTCTCGGATGTGCGACTCCATCTCTCTCGTCCACGAACGTTTACTGAAGAACATGGTCGTGATGGCATCTGCGATGCCGGTCACTTCGTTGAGATAAACCTTCAAATTATTCCTCCTGCATAGAAATGATTTTCTTATGAATTACATCTGGCATTACGCCAACATGTACTGCCGCTGCAGTTGGGATGACAAGATCAACCTCGCCAGGTAATTCATTCTGCCCGTATAGGTATGCGATGTATTTACCAAAAGCGTCCGCGACAAACGTGCGTCCCACACCGCGCCCAGTACGAACACGGAGCCCGTCGCAAAAAGCCTTCAGTATCAATTCTTGATGAGGATAAAGCTGAATGCCAAGTTTATCCTTAATAAATCGATGGGCTTCGTCATAGCTTACCTGCATGTAGCTACCTCTTAAGAATAGCGGACTTTTCTGGTGACTTTTACGATGACCGGTTCGCGCCGTGTTTCTTCTGCCTCTTCCGGTTCGTCCCCACAGGTGCAATGCTCATACTCACAGGCATCACAGCTGCACTCTTCATCGCATTCATCATCCTCTGCCATGTATGCGAAAACCGCGAAAATATCTTCGACGGCAGCGTTCAGTTCTTCGACATTCTTCTGAAGTGCGCGAATCTGCTTGTGCATGACGCGAATCTGACCGGCGTAATCCGGACCATCGAGCCGCTTGTATGTATGTTCCTTTACCATAAAACCTCCTGTACCTCTGTTAGATAATGTGTGTGTACGAGTCTAATTGAAAATACGGCCCGTCTCTTGTATAATGTTTACACAAAATCAGATCGTTTTTCTGAATAGGCTCTTTATCAAAAACACGGTTAAAAACCGTGAATCTGGACTCTTTGCCGCTTCCAAGCGACTGTGTAATGACGCTGTAACCGAACTGTTTGTTGTCGCTCTTGCGGCAGACGGGATAGACTTCCTTGACAAAAAGCTTTGGGCGATCCTCATCAAGCCCCGTGTAGTAACCGAACGTGCCGGTTGCCTCATAGTAGTTCATAACTTTGACGACATTATCCAAATCATCAATACCGGACTCTTTGACAACAGCCTCGCATTCGCGAAGAATCGCCATGCAATCTTTGAGCTTGTATTTTTTTGCCTCTCCGCCATCCTTCGTTTTCCATGTTGAATGGCGGCGGAATGCAGGCTCAAAGGCACCGCCGTCAATAACTGTCCTAGCGATCTCTTTCGCATTTCCGGAATTTAGCCGGTCAAACAATTCGATGATACGCAGCAACTCACGCTGGTTCCCAAAGTCAGAGAAGAAATCGATCTTGACCAAGATAGCCAGCTGCCGCGCGTTGAGTGACGTCTTATCAGCCAGATCCTTCAGTAGGTTGACGAAGCAGTCGTAATGATTTTCGTATAAAGAAAACAATTCGGTGCTCGCTTTTTCTGACATGAACTTGATTGATCCAAGTCCTTTGGAAATCTCCCGTTTCTCGCGATCAAAGTAATAGTCGTTTCTGGAAATGCCATACTTCGGACTGGTGACCTTGATCTTGTAGATGCTGGCAAGCTTCGTGCCGCTCTGAACGTCCTCGTCGTTCGCGGCGTTGTTCAGATAACTGGTAATGAATTCAATGGGGTGATAATATCGCATCATGGCACAGTAAAAACCGAGCAGGCAGTATGCAATACTATGGTTGTACCCAAACATATAACTGGAAGCATCTTCAATGATTTGAATGAACTCCCTGGCTTCTGCCTCTGCGACCTCTCGCGGCTTGTCCGACTTGGAACAGTAGCCTTCGAGAATGCTCGGCAGTGCTTTCTCCAAAACCTCCGGTTTCTTTCTGGCGATGCCACGACGGACTTCATCTGCATCACTGCCGGAAAGCCCGCATATCTGCTGCAAGAAGGCGATGATATCTTCCTGATAGACCAGATATCCAATGTTGTTTTCCAACAGTTTATCAATGAGTTCCGACGGATTATGATGTACCTGATGTGCCAGCAACTCCTTCCGATACGATGCACCAGACGGACGAATTGCTGCCGTGACAAGGCTCATATCGAACATATTGTGCGGCTCAAATTGCTTGAGACCCGCAAAGCTGCTGACAGATTCAAACTGAAAAATCCCGACGGGACTTCGCATCATATCCGACCAAACCTCTTGATCGTCAAAATTGACTTGGTACGATTTTGGATACGGAATTCCTGCGTATTGACACGCGTCGCGGATCACGTTGACTGTCTTGAGGATCAGAAAGTCATACTTGACCAGTTCGACGCTGTGCGCATCGCCCATCGAGAGCGTCAGGCAGCGTTCGCCGTCTTTGATGAACACGCCGTAGTTATCATCCAACGTTACCGGCGAGATCACCATACCCGCCGGATGGACCGACTGACTGATCTTCGTTCCAATTAACCCATCGTAATAATAGAAAAGCCACGGGTATTTCTCCCGTGCCTTCTTTTCATCTGTTGCAAATGCCTGCTTGATCTTCTTGACATCTTCCAGCGTGTACTGGCATTTATCTTTGAATCTTGTGTCACGCTCACCACTTTTAATCAGCTCCGCAAGCGCCCTTCCGATATCATCCATAGCAGATTTCTCAACTAACGTGCCGTAGGACGCAACACGCGCCGTTTTCTCAGTGCCGAATCTCTGAATAATATACTCAAAAATTCGCGGACGATCCTCTGCGGTGACGTCTACATCGATATCACCGGTTTCTTTGCGGTTGACATTACAAAACCGTGAAAATACTGTGTGCCATTGTTCCGGATTGAGGTCAATGATATCAGAAACATATGCGCATCTCGATCCGCCGACAGAACCACGCGCTGGGCCGACCGCAATATCGTGCTCTTTGCACCAACGAATGAGTTCAGACATGGAAAGCATGAAGCCGCTCATACCGAGCTTATGAAAAACCTCAAGTTCTTCTGCCAGTGACGCCCGGAAGTCCACTTCCTGCTCACGCGGGATCACCCCGCGCTGGAGTTTGTCCTCCAATCCTCCCCAAACAACTTGACGGAATTTTTCCTCGTCAGCCTCCGCAGAACCATACAGAATCGGATATTTGGTCTTCTTATCGAGTTCCCAATTCTCGCACTGCGCTGCGACGTTGTTAGTGTTCTCGATTGCTTGTAGATATGCTTCTTCGGGAAGCACCCCCTGTTGACAGAACAGTCCGACCAGCTCGTCATATGTTTTGGCTGTGAGGTCAAAACCATCATCGTCATAGTGTTTGTGCTTGGCGATGGTCAGAATTGTCCGGCATTCAGCCTTATATGTATTCAACGAGTGTGTATCTGTACCAGCGATCAGAGGAATGCCATATTGTCTGGAAAGCCGCAGCAGCTTTTGATTGTATTTTTTCTGGTCTTCTGCGAGATGAGGCTGCACTTCAAGATAATCATAATGACGCAAAAGCCGTTCAAAATATGGATCTGACTCATCTAACTTATTGAGCGGGCCCGCGAGGCAGGCTGACGTTTTGATGATGTTGTCGCTGATGCTCAAAAACTCGTCGAACGAAAGACGATTCGTATAATAGAAGTGGTCATCATGGCTCGATAAGCTCACAAGACTGTTAAGCTCTCGAACACCATCCATGTTTTTTGCCAACAAAACCGTGTGATAATTGTCTCGAACAGGATTTGCAAGATCTTTTGTGAGATACATTTCGACACCATGGATGAACTTGATTCCGGCCTCATCACACAAAACCTTTTTCTCAATCCAGCCGCGTGTCAGACCGTGCTCGGTCGATGCAATCGCCGTCATTCCATTCTGTTTCGCAAACTCAATATAGTCTGCAAACTGCGTACAGGAATCGAGAAGGCTATAATCTGAGTGAAGATGAATAATCGTATAACTGATGCGCGTCACCTCAATTCAGTTTAATTCTCTGTCTGTAAAGCGTTTCCCAAACAGCCTTACCCCGATCGACTGGCGCATCTTTTTCGGCAAGGAGTCCGTCTCGGTTAATTACAGCCTCAACCGGAACATACTTGCAAAGCCGCATAATGTTCTTATCGGCGCGGAGTTTTACATCCGAGTCGAGCGCGAACACACATGGCCTGCCGAGTTGCACCAGAAGCCGGAACTGGTTTTCATTCAGGTGGGAGGTACAGAGTGCGCCGCAATCGCCGTACTTTTGTCGGTCGAATGACACCGCTTTCATACAACTCTTCGCTCCTTCAAACAGAATTACCGGCTTATTTTTTGGTGCTTGCTTCGCCCAAAATCGATAAAAACCGTAGATCGTATCAAGGGAATTGATCGATTGGAAATAAGTGTACTTGCGTAGCCTTTTGCTTTTAAAGTCTGGGTCGATTGTTCTACCGCAAATACTAATGATATTTCCTTGAAGATCTCGAATGGGAAAAACGATTCTCTGGCTGAACGGGTCGTACCGAACGTCAAATTCTCGAAGAATTGTATACGGAATGCCTTCGTCGACCCATAGCTTCAGAATCGATTCATCCCACTCATATCGATCCATGTAGTCCGGCGGCAGCGGTTTTGCTGTACAATGCTTTACCGTTGATGCTCTGGCCCGATATTGTCTTGAAACCACCGTAGCAGAAAGAGCCCGCGCTTGTGGCACGGGCTCCGTATCTACAATATTACCGAACTTTTTAATATCATCGATGGCTTCTCGGAAATTATAATGCTTATAAGCCATGACAAAATTCAGGAGGCTGCCATGTTTTCCAGATGAGAAATCATAGTACACCCCATATTTTTCATCAGAACCTGGGCGGATTGAAAACGATGGTGTGCGCTCAGATGGGTTAAAAAGCGATGTCATCCAATACTCGCCGTCTCGAAAAACCATGTCCTCTGCGTACTGTCCTATGTATTTTTCAATAGGAACTCGCAGTAAAATGTCACTGACTTCCATCGTTCACATCCCTCCTTTAATATGGCTTCACGACTTGGTGCTGCTTCGCCTCGGTGTACAAAACCCTGTCGCCGATGAAGCGCAGATCTATGTATTCATCGTCGCGCATCTGGTCACCGTTGCGGTTGAACTTGACGATGAGCTTCTTGTTGCCGCAATCATAACCATCGGTTTCTATTTCCTCTGGCGTTTTATCCAGAAGAAGAACAATGGTCGATGCGTTGCGAGCAATCTTCGCAGAATCAGCGATTTTGCCTGACGAGGTTGCCTGACAAGCGCCAATCGCCGCGATGTTGAGATCCTATTGCGTTTAGCACGGCTCGCTAGGCCGTGCTGGTAAAACCCTCATGCTTTCACATGACGTACAGACTATATCTTCCCCTTCCGACTTTGCGACATCGGTAAGGAGCCCGCCGCTGTCCTGCCAATCGCTTGCAGGCGCTTAGTCGTTGAGCGTTCCTCTGTTCGAGGCTTCGTTGCTGATTGCCCAATCCATATATTTTCAAGCATTCACGCCGAGGCTTGTTTCATCCTTACGTTGTAGCTACATGGCTCTCAGGGCGTCCCAGCAGTTCAACGGGAGCCACACATACATTTCTGTATGCTCCGGCCAAATCGACCGGCGATCTTGTTTTTGACCAAATCTACCAGAGCGCCGAGCTTCGCATAGTTCGCATAAGCATCGGATTCATCGCTGGCGGATTTGAAATAATCTATAATCACGCAGTCAAGCTTCCCGTAGGTGTGCATGACGCGCTTGACTGTGGTGTAAATGGTCGTCGGATCAAACATCGGGATGTACTTATGCGTAAACCTCTGAGTCTTGATCCATTCGATGGCCTGGCGGATGCGCTGAGCTTCCTCCGGTGTGTATTCGCCGGACTTCACACGGCGGAACTCAATGCCCGTCAGGTGCGAGATCAGGCGGCAGGTGAACATTCGGGAGCTCAGCTCAGAGTCGATATACAAGACCGACAAGCCCTTATGCAGAAGATCGACCGCCTCATTCAGCAGCAGCATACTTTTGCCTGCCTTCTGCTCGGCGGCGAAAACCACCAATTCGCCCGGTTCAATCGTGACGTATTGGTTCAGCGTCGGAAACTTAAATGGATATCCCGAAATGCCTGTCCCTTGATGTGCCACAATCTCGCCCCACAGTTCATCGACAACGTCTTTGAATTGCGGAGTTTCCGCAACCGTGGAGTAGTTCATCATGACTTCGTCCAACGATTTGTAGATTGTCTGCTCAATTTCCTTCTGGGATTGGTCAAAGCAAATATCCTGACACGCTGCGAGACGATTATATGCATCCCGGCGGAATGCGCAATCCATTACGCTCTCAACCATGACGTTATAATTCCCAGGCTCATCGGCGGCAATCAGCTTCCCAACATCGGTTAAATCCTGCAGCTTTGCGACAGTCAGTGATTCGGTGCGCTCCCTCATAGCGGGATTGCCATTCAGGATATTCGTAATGGAGAACGCATCCGCCTTGGTTGCGCCACGTTTTGCGAGCGTACTGACCGCCCAATATATCGAAGCGTTGTCAATATCCGTAAACATATTTGGCTTCAGATTTTCACTTAAGAACGTCAACTCCGGCTTCTGGATGATTGAGGCGATGACACCTGACTCAGCTTGAATATTCCGGATATCTTGTACATTTCTCATTTCCGACGACCTTCTTTCAGCTTACTTCGCAGACAATCAAACCTTACGCCACATAGCCATGCACAGAAAAAATCCGCAAACTTATAGTCGCGGAGTTTCTTGCCTTTGGCGCTGTAATCCAGCTTTATTTTGTCGCAGAACTTTTCGTCTGCGTAGATTGCTCGGATTGTATCGAGCATCCACTGCACTGCTTTGTTGTAGTCGTCTTCGTTGAAGTCAATTTCCACGGTTTTTCCAACGCGGAACATGTTAAAAATCAGCCTCTTCGGCCACACATGGTACATCTCCATGATGTACTTGGAATACAAATACATTTGGATGGCATAATGTGCTTTCTCGTTCTCGTCCTTGAACATCGCTTTTGACTTGTGGTCCTCGATAAAGATATCCCCCGTGTTTTTGTCACGGAGGATCAAATCGATATATCCGACAAATGGATAACCGCCAAATTCAGTTCTGAACTTTTGCTCTACGCCAAGAACCTCGATATTCTCTGGCAGATTCCTGATATTAGAGAAAAAATCCTCACCGGCTTGACGGTAGGATTCATTCAAGTCTTTATAAGCATTTGGCGGGAATCGCTCTGTAACGTATGTATCGTAGTCTTCCTCATAAGCATCGAGCAATTCAAAAACGAGCAGCTGATTTTTGTAAAACCGCTCAAGACAGCTATGACATAAACTGCCCCATTGCGCGAAAGCATTCTGTGCTTTGGGTTCGTACTTGTCCAGATATTGCTTCTTGAACATCTTTGGGCAGGTACAATACGCATTGAGCCGTGAAAAGCTCCATATCATTTTATCGAGTTTGGCGTTATACTGTGAGATACACACCACCTCCACTCAATGTATGGAGCTTAATACGGCATATCATTATCGCTGCCGTCGACCGGATTCGCCTGCTGGTCTTCCCCGCCGCTGCTGCCAGCGTCAATTGAAAAAATTCTGAACTCCAGTCTGGAGCGGATTTTCCCATCTTCAAGCTTGTACGGCACATTTGCAAGCTTGCCGCTGGTAATCTTAAAGCGGTCCCCCTGCTGCATCTTCTTGAACTGATCGGCGACCGATCCAAAAACCCGAGGGAACCATGTGCTGTTTACATAATTCCCTTCCTTGTCCTTTTCGGATGTCGTGATCCGCAAATCGGTATACTTCTCTGCTGGCTTCACATCCCAGAGTTTTGCCCACGTGTCTTTGAAAAATACGCTCATTTCGTTGTACCGTCCTTTTCCTTTTTCAGCAGCTCAAGCGCCGCAATTACCTGTTCGCAAACATCGGATGTCATAATTGCATTCGAGTTTGGATTACCGTTGTTATACTCTGCAATGGTCTTCTCGATTTTTGTTCTGTCAATGCCTTCGCGGATCTTCTTCTTTGCTACCTTGGCAACCTCGGCCTTCATTGTCTTGAGGTCTTCGCTGATATCTTCGCCAGCGTAGATATACAAGCCAACGCCATGACGCGCAGCAGCTTTCGTCAGACTTCTTTGGATTGCTTTGTTCGCGTCCATGGATGTAACCTCTTCTGCCTTGATTGATGCGTTGCGGTTGTTCATAACGGGGAGGCGCTCAATATGCTCAAGTGCGGAGCCATCGTCAAAAACCACGGTAACGCCCGTCTTGACCCAACAGGTTCGTCCATCTGTGAAATAGAAGCAGCCCTCCGGCGTCTCATACACAGTGTAATAAGACTTTGGATACCGCTTTTTGATTTCGCTCCACGCAATCGCCCACGGCAGGTATGTCAAGCCGTTCTTTTGCGCGAGTTGCTCTGGCTTGAAACTCAGAGCATTCAGTTCGTTGAAGTAATTTACTTCTGTCAATTTATGTATCCTCCTTTATATCAGTCATATTGACTGGGATATAAAAAGCTACCGGGTGCCGTTCACCAAAATCCAAGTATGCAATTTTGCTTGGAATCGGATAATACTCGCCCGCCGCATGGATGGCGCGAAGCCGCTCTTCAATTTTTTGCTCTCCATAGTCCATAACCTCAGTTAGTGTCTTATAGGAGAGCTCGGGATCATTGAGTTCCGGGAAGTCTGGAAATTCTACTGTGTAATACCCGGATTCTTGAATCTCCGCTACTACTGGATACAATTCTTTCATGGCTGATCCTCCTTAAAATCGTCGTCGCAGAAAAAACAAAAAGAAAATTCCCCTGTTCATTCCTTAGCACCTCCATGCCAAAAATATTTATCTTCTAAGGCCGTCGGATTCTTGCCGGAGCCAAGCTTCTTGCAATCCTTGCCTTCGACCTTGTAGATATAGAATGGTGGTCTGACTCCCTTCTTGGAAGTCACAATGTAAATGAGCTTTCCGGATTTATCATATCCGTAGACCCACGCTTCTTCTCCTTTTGGGATTAACGCAGAAACAACCATAATACACCTCAAACTATATGAAAAAACGAGTGACCAGCCGGTCACTCGTAAAAATGCGTATACCATTTTTTGTATCCTTCTTCTATGCTTGCCTGATACTTGTCCAAGAAATGCATTACATCAGTGCGCTTTTTGTATTTCTTGGACAGCTCGCTGCGGGCAATTGCTCTGAAGTTGATATCCTTTTTGTCATCGCTCAAACCATCAATGTATATCCTGTAGTAAATTCCAGAATTATATACATCATTATAGGTTAAAGACTGAAGGCGTTTTTCTTTGCGAAGCCCTGTTTGAATTTGTTCCACATCCAGATGATCACAACGGATGCTCCGGAACAGGTATGGGCTATCTTTTCTCTTAAACGCTGTCAGTTTTTTGTCTACGCCAAATTGCCGGTTGAACGTGCTCATACGCACACTTAACTCCAAAACTTTTTTTGCCTGCCTCGGGAACGTATAATAGTTTTTTTCGTAATGAACAATGCACGGCTCCAGTATCACGTCTTCTGTTTTGAGAAGTTCGCGTTGATCTCGTGGGATGCCAGCAAACGCGCACCAATAATTCAGCTTGATAAGAATATCTATTGTGAAATCTTTATCTGGACGCAATTCCCGGTCGAGTCTCTCCGCTAAATCCTTCGGAGACTTTATCCATGTGAAATTAACCGCACAGATATCCTCCGGCTTTACCTCTAATGCAGTTACTTCGGTGCTTATCTCTTGACTAATGCACCATTTTTGATATTGCCGTATCTTTGACAATGCGTTCCCTGCGGCCCTGACATTTACGATTTTGCTTTTTCTGTAAATTTCTATAATTTCGCTTGGTGATAACTCTGCCAGATCCAACTTGTAATGCTCTTCGACCGAAGAGGTCAGCTTGAAGAGAGACTCAAAGCTCTTTACTTCTTTTCCGGCATGTTTCCTGTCGGTAATAAATTGTTGCTTGCGCTCCTGGTTATACATACATTACCTCCGCGTTCGAGTATCCTTATTATACCGAAGCGGAAGGAAACCGTCAATAAGTTACCAAAAAACTGCGTTCTTCGTCTGTCAACTCTAGTCTGTCCCCGAAGTATTCATCGTCTGTATCTCCCGGACACTCCGGGTCAATGTGCGCAACGAAGCAGGCGTACCCCTCCAGATCGTCAACGACAATCCAGCATTCGGTTGTGAGACAATAATGATGGGCTTCGAAAAAATCAATTATCTTCTGATTCAGCACGACGTTTTCATCATGCCATTCTTCAAAATCTTCGGGCTTAATTTCAATTACATTGTTTTTGGACCACTCTGCAAATTTCATTTTTCTCCTCCATCATCATTGACCGTTATTTTTTTAGTTTTTCTTGTACCATTTCCGCAACTGCGATTTCAAATTCAGATAAATCCTTTTTGGGGACAAATCTTTCCGTAACATTTGTGCTCATGCAGCGGATGCATCGTTTTAACCTCTTTCGAGAAATCTCCAGATGCACATATCCGCAATGATCACAGTAATAATAATGCGACATTATGCTCCTATTCTTGACGACGGATTTATAATAGCATATTTTCTGTCCAATAGTCCGGACTTATAGAACAGATGTTCTATAATCTATGCTGTTTTTGAAAGATCAATAATTCGCTGCAATTCAACTGGAGTATAGTCCCAGCGTTCAATGCTGACGCACGCTGTGTTCTGCGTAATCGTCCTATACGCTGGCGTACCATGCACATGCCCATAGATATAGAAGTATGGCGTTGCAGCATTGAAGTATGTTGGCGGTTGGTGGGAAAGCACAAGAAAGTCGTTCAAGATAATCGGGTATTTTGATACTTCGTCGAATCCCGCCTCGTACCATTTCGTAATATTTCTTCCTAAGTCATGATTTCCCATCACTAGAATTTTACGCCCATTTAGCTGCTTTACGCAAGAGGTAATGTATTCCATATTTCCGAATCCAACATCACCCAAAAGAAATACCCTGTCTTGTTTGGAAACTGCACTATTCCAATTCTCAATGATTGCTCTGTCCATTTCTGCCACGTTGCGGAACGGGCGATTTTCGTACTGAATGATTTTCTCATGGCCGAAATGTGTATCCGCGATAAAAAACGTCTTCTGCATTAACTTGCTGCGTTGAGCGCAATGCTTTGGCGCCAGATATCGAGAATCTCTTGCTGCGATAAATATGAAACGGCAGAGTTCGCGAGCATACTTGCTCTCGCAATTTTTTTCATATCATCATGCCTGAGCTTCGCGATAAAGAACCCGATCTTTTCTTTCGAGAGTCTTTCCGGCCCCTCACATAATGCAACGCTATCCTTTCTAAGCCCATAGCGGCTTGATTTAAGCAACACATGGCAAGGCATATTCATTTTCTTGATTGCAGAGGTAAGTGGAATCGCAATGATATTGGGACTATTTTGGTTCCCGACATTGTTCTGAAATACAATTCCTGGGCGGAAACCGCTTTGCTCATGTCCGGTCCCGCTAAATTTCATCATGTATACCTCGCCGATTTTCGGATTAACTGTGCCCATTTTATACCCACTTTCTATGTTGTCTGTTATGTATATTGTTCTGTGGGTATGCTCTCTCTACATTAAAAACTTAATTTGATGTTTTTCGTCGTATTTCTGCTGAGACGCTGATGGATTCGGGAATGAACCAGACCAATACAATGTTCGGTCTTGGGTGCGCGGCGAATAAGCATCGATGTATAGAATCAATTTCTCGACGCCACCGATATAAGGTTCCTTTCGCTCCAGATAATAAATCAGGTCACTAACCTCTTCGAAGGAAAGTGGCGCCTGATTGTAGATTGCAAGTTCCCCACTCTGGTTTAATGAGGCAGGAAAAATCTCCGCCCCGTTTCTACACACCGCCTCATTACGAAGCATGTAGTATAAGCAATTTTGTTCTGTCATGGTCTTCACCTCTTAATATGGATTATCGCATCAATGCTCATGGAATACGACCTGCTGCCCATTGCGCAGCGCCCAGCATCCGCCAGACGTGCGTGCGCACTCAGCGCAATTTCCCCCGCACTGTGCTGCGTCAAATCTCGCTGTGGTTGTTCCATCCCGCATAATGACATGTGCTTCAGGTAAATTGAATGGATTCTCCATCTGCAACCCCGGCCAAGCGCTTAAGATCAAATGGAGATTCTTGGGAATTTTTCCGTCTGTCAGCGGCGATTTTAAAAGCTGGTTCACGATATCGTATTTCTTTGTGAAACACAAAATCTCACAATGCGGGTTCCGCCATGCAATTGCAAATATGTTCGTCAGATAATCTCTGTCGATAATATCGCCAGATACATGAAATCTAAAAAATCGAGACAACATAATCGTTGCCTCGACCTCTCGCCAATATGTACCTTCGTCTTTTAAATAGACATCCAGATTATGTTGATAAGCCGCTCTGACATTTGGGCGCAGTCGTTCAAGTTTCGCAGCGTAACATTTCTGATTGCATGCGCAATGGATGCAAGTCTTAATCGCTGGCAATGACACACTTGGGATTTTCCCCATTTTTGTGTTGCCGTCTGAAAATTTTACAGTTGACATAAAACCTCCAATAGAGATAGGAAAAGCACCCCGAAATCGGGGTGCTTTTCGTTATTCTTCATCAATAATCTGTGGCGGACTTGTGAAATCGCAATTGAGTATACTAACTACAGAAGCTTTTTCTTGTTCTGAGCAGTAATCTGGTGCGCCAATCTTCATCTGCTCTATTGGATTGTCGCACGGCGGGCGTTGGATGGTTTTCGCGATATAATACGTTCCCGTATCCGGGTCTTGTCGGAAGTTCAAAATCGACCGGCAATAATCTTGATAGCCATACTTCTCCGCAATTTCGTCTGTCTCTCGAATTGCAGCCGCCATATCGTATCCGGGAATCAGGTCGATTTTTGACGCTTCAAGCGCATCGCCGGGGTTCGGCCACCATGTTGAAACCGGATATCGGTGACGTGGGCGTCTCCACCATGGATTATAATTATCTGGCAGCGTGTACCCAGAAACATTGCTTGGGATATAGCCCTCTGAAAGAATGATCTCTCTAGCCTTACAAACCGCGTATTCTTCAATCGTATAGGTCGCGTGATCGTGCCGAAGCGTCTTCCAGTATTCATTGAACATCTGAGCACAGCCATCAAAATTGTGTTCGTAGCGCTTCGCATATATAACCTTATTACACTCCTGAGCAACTGCGATTTGCCTTTCCATGAGTTTCGCATACTCGAAATTCGCGTACAGGTATTCCCGTGAAGTCCTCGGCCCTTTACGCCGTTGTTCCATATACTCATTTTGCTGTTTTTTTAATGCGCTCTTGCGATAAGCGTTGATACCAAACGCAATAAGCGCAAGAACAACGGCGATTGCGAAATGCATACGCTTCTCCTTATTGTGTTAAAAATTCATCTTCCAGAACGAGTACATTTACAATACCAGATGCAGCGGTACACGCGTCGATAGCAATGATTCCGTCTGCATAGTATGGCGAGAAATCTGCGCCATCTCCAAATTCCGGAATTCCTTTTGCAATGGAATGTCCGTAGCTGCAATGCCAATGACCGCATACGATTGTTTTGTCAATCGTCAAACCTTCTCGTGCGCACTTGATTCCATTGCGCCATCTGGCAGCTTCCCATCCAGACGCGTGTGCATCTCGCCACGTCAAGTCTTGATGAAAACTTCTATCTTGCTGATACCAGTCTGGATACTGGTCGCTAATGTGCAGTGGAATCCAGCCATGCACGAAGACGTAATTCTCCGTCTCAAAATAATCAACCATTTGCGACGTGAAACGGAAAACCTCTTGCGAAATCTGGATTGCGGCTCCGGGAAAATTTCTCATAGAGTGCTTTACTCCGGCCAGATCATAGATCGTCTCGCGTGTTCCGTTATGTATATCATGCGTAAGCGGATACTCGCGTTCAAGACATCTTTCAAGAAGATCTTCGTGGTTTCCGCGAACCAGCACCTTACGTTCAAGACCCTTTAGAAATCCCATGACTTGACGCGGCTGCGAACCGCGATCGAAGTTGTCTCCGCAGGAGATCAGCCAGTGCTCCGGGTTATTTTTATCAAACCCGGCTTTAACCAACGCAACTTGTAGTTCGTCGTAAAAACCGTGAATGTCGGAAACGCAGAATAACTTAGGCATGGCGTTCCTCCATGCGCGGCTTGTAATAATAGAAGGCTGCGCCGCCAAAATAATCCCCGAGGCTGATAGTATATCCTATTACGCTAGGATCACCGACATACGGTTCAAGATTTGTGGCATTGATACCAGCTGTTTTCGCATAGTCGATTGTTCGCTGAATATCATCAAGATTTTCTATGATGCCATACGGCGCACAGGCAATGTCATACCATGCCGGATCTTTTTGCTTCGCAGCTGCTATTTCTTCTTCGGAATAAAACTTCATGTTCTCTCCTTACTTTACATCATCTTGTAAATAATTGCAACCCTCGGTGCTACTTCTTTAGATGCAAACGTTCTGCCGCACCGTTTTGCTCAAGTGCATAGGCGGTCCACACGCCGACAATCATCGCCGGGATACAGCCAAGTAGATATGCGTACACCGCGAGAACAACATAGCCGAGGTCTAATCCAATGTGACCTACAATTGGAATCTTCAATGTCATGCTTAGAACAACGTAAAGCGCGATACCGATACCAATGCGAGCTATATTCAGAGTTTTTCTATCATTCTTCTTCATGTTCTACCTCTCCATATTGATCATCGTCATATTTTGAAATCCGAATTTTACTGAGCCGAAAATAATCAATCCACTCATGCGGACAGAGTGTCTCCGAGTCAGCGACTCGCAGTCCCAATAAAAAATCGCCGTCTCCAAGCGAGACAGCGCTCTCAAGAAATGCCGGACGGCCTGCCGTATCCTCGTAAATACTTTCGTCCATGAACGCATTCCGGGTTTCGTATGGAGTCCAGACTTCTTTTAGTACCCAGTATCGGATGACCTTACCTTCCAGCGAGAATAGCCATTCGTCAAATGTATTATAATAATCCATGCTGTTCTCCCATTTTTGCTTCAATACACAGGCAAAGAATTTCGATATCTGCTACTCGCTCCGTGCGTTTTTCATCTGACATTACGCCAGCCACGCCCCAACTCGCCCAGCTTCTGATGTGACTCCGGATATCGCCGATGATTTCGTTTGTAAGGTCTTCAATGCGAACCTCATAAGATTTGTAGTTCAGCGTCTTGCCATCCTCACTGATAATATGTATTTGGTTGGTATCGAATAAAATTGTGAACGGCGCGAGCCCTGCGCTAAACTTCACAGCAGCTGGCTTTCGGGTGCGGATAACCCTATTTAGAGCAGCCAATAGCATAATGGCAACATCATCCGGATAACACGCTTCCCTACTCCAGTCGTTCATGGAAATCTTGACTCGACCATAATGCGGCTTCCCTAACACATTTTACTTCCCCTTTCTATATTAAAAAATCTTTGATTGAATCAACGCGGATATCTACAGCGTCTTCATGCTGACCATCTAACCATGGAATGGTATACGCATCGATTGATGTGCTTATTGCGTAATGTGGTGGTAACACATACGATGCTGTATTTCTACGGATGGACCCCGTCGCTGCCTCCAACCACCCATTCCAAATTTTTTCTGCTTGGGTTGCCGCAAACTCTTCGGCACTGTAAAATGAATTCCCGTCCATTTGCCTTTAACCCTCAGTCCGGAACAACGAGCCTTCGTCTGATGCAAGGAACATTTTACGGAGGGAACAGATATCTCTCGGCACGCCTTCGCTTCCGCCTGGTGTAAATTGTGTCTTAATCCATGCGTAATAATGATTCGCCAGCGGCGTCGTAAAGCTAGAAAGACGCTTCTTATCGACATACCCACGGCGAAGCACTTCAGCAGAAATTCCACGCATGAACTTCCAGAAGTTGTAGTACGCAAGCTTAAGCTTAATCATATAGCCCGCTGCATCCTCCACTACAAAGCCCTCAATATGACGGCCATTGTAGAGATAGTCTTCATCCATGACTTTGTAATACCAGTCGAAGAAATCCTGCCAGGATTCGATTACGAGTGCTTTTTCTTTCGGCGTGAGTCCGAGTTCTGCCGCGCACTGAACAATTTTCTCATACGGCTGTTTCTGGAATTTCATATCGTTCTTGACGATATCCAGAAGAAACAGCTTGCTCTCCGGATACTCGATAATGTGTGGATCGTGAATCATATCGACACATTCAAAGACAAACGTGCTGTCCAGCTCCTTTGTAAGAACCCTCAAGCGGTCGAGTTGAGCGCTTGAGAGCGTCGCGATCAATAGATTCTTGAGCCACATGGCGTACTCACCGTCTGGGGAACTCTTGGTTGTAATGAACAGATCGTCCGTTTCTTCATTGTACGAAACCAGCCCGAGGAAGCCATTTTCTTTTACGTATGCAGTCGCCGGGAACTGAAGCTTGTACTGCAGGATATCCATCTTCGTTTCCGGACGTTCATTGACGCGGAAGAACTTGTCATATGCACGAGCAACGACTTTCTGCTTTGGGATGTTGATATACAATCCTCTGGCACGGATCGTCAGGTCATTCCAAACTCGATCCTCAAAAGCCGTGCGGGTGAAATTGAAAGACGAAATATTTCCGTATTGCTTCTCTGCAACAAATCTGCTGTTGCGCAGCTGCATAATGGTATCGCCAACACTTTCCTCGTTGGCGATTTTCTCAGGCTCTGCGAGGACCTCTGGCTCTTTAAAAATGTGATTGTTGAGCGCAAAAAATTTCATCTCGCCGCTCGGCAAAAGCTGCACACACCGAAGCTGTCGCCCAAATTCGACACCGCCCTCCAGGTTGACCACATTGTCATACGTCCGGAAAGGCATTCCTTTTGTATTGCGGTGTCCGTGGATCTGTAAAATCTCCGGAGATGTTTTGTGAAAGCGTTCTGCGATAAAATCGCAATCGTTATAGTTGCCTGCTCCGTGAATGAGCTGACGCGTAGAGATCATCGTGAGATTTTCCGGCATCCGGCTCAGCCCTCCATGTGCTGCAAGAACCGTTTTACCGTGATATGTATAATAGGCGCACTGGGCGAACTTTCGATATAGCTTCCGAATATCTCGCTTATCAATATCTGATGCGTCAAGCTGCGGTCGAGTTCCAAGCTCGAATTCCTTCGACTTCGCTATCGCATCATTCGCCCAAGTCCAGAGCCAGCGCTCATGATTTCCTTCGAGCAGAAGGACGTTCGGTTTCTGGTAAATCTCCAGAAGGTATTTCAAAATCTCAACATTTTCAATGCCGCGATCAATATAATCGCCGAGGAAGATGTAGAATTCATCGTCTTTAATTCCGCCGTTCCCGTTGATGTATTCCTTGAGGACCGTGCAGCACCCATGCGTATCTCCAATGTGATGGATTTTGTTGTACTGAGAAAGATCAATCGGGCGCATCCAAATCTTATTCAGTTCATCAGGCTTCAAAACCGTAATGCCGGTCGGAATCTTTTGTGTCGCAAACCGCGCATACATTTTATCGATAGCTTCCTCTGGCACACGCTTGAGCGGCTCGCGCTGCATATTCCGAGCTTTGCATTCTTCAATCGGGAGGCTTGTCATATCGATGCAATAAATACGGTACTTGTATGTATTGCCGAGATCTTTGTACTTGTTCATCTCCGAAGTCTTAGAGTTCGTCGCATCGATGACGGTGAACTCACCGTTCTCCATACGCTTCTCAAGCATTTGCATGAGCATCCGCCAAACGAACATGTCGTTGTCTGGATTAAACGTCATATTCCCATATCTTGTCATTAAAGGTGACGAAACCAGTAACCGAATGTCGTCTGCGGACAATGTGTACGGTTTTAACCCATTTTGCTCGATAAATGTGGATTTTCCGCAGCCGGGCGCGCCACGGAACAAAAGTAGCGTTCGCATGGAAATACCTCCCTGTTAAGTTATTTTCAGATTTGATCAAAGAAAACCTTCGATTGAGTCGATTGTCACCGAAGGCGTTTTTACGTCATGAAACACGAGTTTTATATCGCCAGAAATATCTATGCGCAGCAGCGGGTCATATTGGTGCGTTGTGCGCCTGCCTCTATACTCCGAGGACACATAACGATCTTGCATGGTCATGTCTACCTTGGCTCCAAGGGCTTCTAGTATTGACCCATTCTCAAATACAATTCGTACTCGTTCCGGCTTTCCAAGTTCCAGCTCGTTAGCGATATGTATCACCTCATAAAATTGATGGCAGGGGTAGCAGGATTCGGACCTGCGAATCTGGGAGTCAAAGTCCCATGCCTTACCACTTGGCGATACCCCTATATGGTGGCCGATTCCGGCTCGGATGCTGCATACCGTAGGGCTTCGCATATCCCCCAGCACCACGGCTGATTGGTGGAATTGGCAGACACCCTACCCTCAAAATGCGGTGCAGTAATGCGTTCCGGTTCGAGTCCGGTCGTTGTGCCCTGTTATTAAATCACGAGCTTACTGCTTCACAGCGTTCCGTTTTGCCGAAGCTACTCCGGTTTATGTAGCGCTCCGCAGCTTAAAGGTGCAACGACACCTCAAGGCCGAAACCTCTGTTCTCAGATTTCGTACCTGCTGAGATTCAACGCAGCGTTGTAATCTCGGTCAATCGTACAACCACATTCAGGACAAACAAAAATCCGCTCGGAAAGCCGCAAATCCTTCTTGACGCAGCCGCATGCTGAACATGTCTTGCTGCTCGGATAGAACCTCGGAACTTTTCCAAACGGAATCCCTCGCCACGCACATTTGTACTCCATCTGGCGCATGAACTCATAGAAGTTCTGCTCCTGAATGGCTTTGCTCAAGTGCCGATTCTTCATCATGCCCTGTACGTTCAGGTCCTCCATGACCACCCGCGCAGGCAAAAGCGACGCCAATGTGTGTGTGATCTGATGTATGTAGTTGTGACGGATATTGGCTTTCCTTGCGCAGATGCGACTAAGTAGCGCTTCCTCGCGTATAATATTTTTCGTCTTTTCGTATCGCCCGGTACGCTTGCGCGAGGCTTCGTACTTGCGGGAGATACTGCGCTGGAGGTGACGTTCTTTCTTTGAGAGGTCACGCATCCGCTTGGACTTGTTGATATTATGAAAAACCATGTGCTGACCGTTGTATGCCGCAATTGCTAAGTCTTTCACGCCGAGGTCGATACCCAGCGGTTCGTTCGTAAGCTCTGATACTTGGTTCTCGCACTCAAGCCCGAACGTTAAAAGCCATTTGCCGTTCTTATTGGAAATACGCGGATTCAGAAAATTCAAGACATTGCGACCGTAAGCAAACTCGAAATCGGTGCGGTATCGCACGCGACCGAGCTTTTCGATTTGCACGAAGCGGTCGTCAGCAAAATAGATGCCGTATCCGTGGCGTACCGGGAATGACGGTTTGTCGCGCTTGCGGCTTTTGAATTTGGGATATCCGCGCGTCTTGTGGAAGAATTCCTTGTATGCTTTATCGAGGTCGCGGCACGTTGTGACAAGTGATGTGTTGGCTACATCGTAAAGCCAGCCGTGCTCGCCATCAGCCTTCAATGGCTTGAGTTGGTTGATCATGTCAAACGCTGACAGATGTTTCTCGCTGTTCTCGTATCGTTGCTGTTGCAACGCAAGCATATAGTTCCAAATATAACGGCAGCAACCGATGTGTTTCCATATGAGCTGCTCTTGATCTTTGGTTGGGTATAGACGTATTTTGAAAGACTTTATCATTATCGTTTCACCTCCTCAAGCCATGGTAAACATTAGGCTACTTTATATGAAAAGCCGCCGGGAATCCGGCGGCAGTAGAATGGAGCTTCATCCGGTTCGGTGAGCTTTACACCTTTCCCGGCAAGCAGAACCGATTGCTTCGATTTTGCGCTCGGTTCTTCGAAGGACTTATCTCCCGTGTCCTTTACCTCAAACGGCGAACGAGGGCTTAACTCCTATGCAGCTAGACGCCCACGAACTTCTGCATCGAGCCTGTATCAACGCCGCATCTATAATTTTGACAGCTTAACGGACTGCCCTGAAACCTTTCAGCTACCGGTGACTAGCTTGTGTGGCCACACATCATCACAAAACCACGTTTTTATTTTCGGAATATGGCACATGGCAGCCGCCGCCCCTCTCCCAACCTTTGCAAGATTGATTCCAAGAGGATTTTAAGGTCGAGTTCACGACCTCTACTTTTTTGATGGCTGTTTATCTCATTCCATTTACTACAGCTTCTGAATCCTCGCAGAATCTCAGGACTCGAATGTTTAAATTCTAACTCTAACTCCAAATCTGCGCTGGCTTCGTAGCACCATCAAAATCATCTTGTGTCATATCCATTTTTCAACATATTCTCTTTCTTGTGAGAAAATGGGCGGTTCTCGGTCAATAGCCCAACGGTTTCTAACGACCTCAACCATTTCTGTATCGCCCTTATCGTTAAGGAGAGGAATGACCTCTTTAACTTTTGTTTTGTAGCAGACAGAACCACGCTTGCAATCAATAGAAAAGTCATTCCAGTTGATTCCACGCTCCTTCCAGAGCATATCTTGGATGGCATTACAGCTCTTGCCGTGGAGTTCTTTCTGACTGAAATTTGCATGACCAACCGACTCAATGCTATTACGGGTCGCATCTTGCTGACGCCAAATCAGGCAGTTGCAAACTTCGTCTTTGGGAATAGAAAAAACTCTGGCATCAAACATGGCTGTGCCCATCTTTGCGACCAGGGTTTCAATGTACTTATTTGTGCCATTGTCACTGCTGCGCATCGCTTCAGGGAAGTTCTTCCACAGCTCGGCAGCATAGGCATTTGAAAAAGCAAGCGTAGCCATTGAAGCGGCAACGCTGCACATCTTTTGGATGTTGTAGCCAAACCACGCATCCGTTGTGATTGTTGCATAGTCTGTGAGCACCAACGTGATTTCATCTGACTGCGTATATCCGAAAACACAGCCCTGAATATTTTCACACAGGTACTTCATTGTTTTTTGCATCGTTGTCATCAAGATGCGATCAAACGGCTTTTCCATACCTCTTGTGAATGTATGAAATGCCTTGCCATCCACTCTGATGATAACTGGAATTCGACGAGCCAGATAGTTTCGAGCAATATTCTCGTAGCCTTTCATTCTGTCACCGAGCGAATCATATTTCTTACTCAAGTGGGTTCACCTCCAAAGTATGTATGCAAGCATGTATAACAGCAAATCTACAAAGCGGTTGGTCGTTATTCTTTATCTGCGGGGAATAGTTTGCCATCATGTAGGCAGTCTCTTGCTTTCTGGCTCATTTCAACGAGGCTGTCCACCAGCTTCTTCAAGCCGTCTACAGTGCTTTCACCGTCGTAATCGCAGCCGATAGCCCAGATATCAAAAAGCCACTCATCAACGCAATCCGGTTCGCACATCTTGCAGCCGGTTGTTTCATCTGTCCAAGTCCTCACGGCTATTCCTCCAACTCAAATCCCTTGTGACAAAAACCGGTTATATCAGAGATATAATCGGCAATGTCTTCGAGGTCTGTCATGTTATTGGGGATTTCTATCTCAAGTGGGAGTGGTACGGCACCGCATTCGCAGTCGTCTTCATCAATATCCCACTGGATGTTGATTGCCTTTCTTTTCTTCACAGCATTACTCCTTGTCCCTGTGACTTGGCGGTGGATGCCTTTGCCAGCACATCAAGGACTGCCTGCGGAATGGCTCGTTCGATTTCTTTCTGAATCGCACCCATCACAACTGCGCTCGTCAGATACTTTTCCACTTCGGCTTGAGCATACTGCTTCGTTTTATCTTGATACTCAGCTACCGCCGCCTGCACGGTTCCCTGAATCAAATCCAGCACATCCTTGTGTGACATCTGCTCTTTGATGTAAGACTGGACTTCCGCCTTCACCAGCTTGTCGGTCATCGGCTCAGTGTATCTGCTCTCGTAAAGACGCCTTGCCCACACTTCGGCGGCTTTAGCAACGCATTCCTCGACTTCGGTCTGGAATGCTTCTCGTGCGATTGTCTTTGCGTAAGCACGCATGGCTTTGATAACCTCCTGTTCAAAGAGGTCTTCGTTTGTAAATTCCAAATCAATGCTTGCTCTGTGCTTCACGAAACCCGCTCCTTTCTTCCATCAGCTTAATCCATCACAAAAATCCCATTCGACATTGTATCGGAACTCAGCACTCAGCATTCCGTCCAGCAGTTCATCGATGTATTCCTCATCATCTCGGTCTGTCGGGATGGGAATAATCATCTCAAACCCCGGAGTAAAGCAGGATGGCTTGACCCAAATTGTTCTTTTCTCCATATCAGGAACCTCCTTATCAAACGCTCTCACCCCTCAACATTCCCTGCCTGTTTACGGCCATCTCGATGCCGCCGTATTCAACGGTTTGGTTCATTGGAACAAAATCATTTGTCTCAGACTCGCAGTATGAACATCTCATAGAATAACCTTTCATCCTCCAATCCGCATACCGTTCCACACGGGCTCACAAGCGGCTTCCAATGTAATAGAGTTTTTGCAGGCAACATTTTGGCACAGTACGCAAAATTTTTGTGTACCCATAATCAATTCAAGGTTCTGTACGGCAGATATGTATTCACATTTTTGATGCTCGACTGGCTTTGTACAGTTCCCGTCAAACTGATTTCGACACATTTTGAATCTGCATTTTGGTAAATCAGTCCTCATAAAACTAACCTTTATTTCTGAATTTTTTGCAGTAAGCGAAGCAGCGATTCAAAATTAGAATAGCCATAAGGATTCAATGGTTGGCCATTCCATGCAGCAAAGAATACACGAGCATCATTCGCTGGGACAAAATTGCATTCGCCCTTCCAGTCATCCAGAATCTCTTGGATGTGATTGGCGGTTATCATGTAAATTTCTCCGTCGGTGTTTTCGGTGATAATTACTGTTCCATTCCCACAGAAATTTATTGAAACATCTTGATTCATAAGTCCACCTCATACTTTTGTAAACCACTCACATTGTTTTGAAGAAGTAAGCAGATTGATTACAGGTATTGACTGCGCAAATCGATGACACGCTAATCCCAATCTGGACGCCATACAGCATAAAGCATCGGTTCCGTCAAGCAAACAGTCATCGCACTCTGAGAAACGGCACTCAACATTCTTATCTACGGCCATCAAATTATTTTCATTCATACGCATATGCTGTTATACCACACGAAGGGCATTTGCATTCCGCAACAATTCCATCGTGCATATATGCAATCTGAGAGGCCGTTTTATATTCAGAGAAACTCGCTTCAAACTCGCATCCGCATCGTTCGCAGCAAAAATACTTTGGTTTGACAGATGTTTCATAGTTTCCAGGCTTAATAATCTTCATGTCGTCACCAAATTACCCTTTCATAATCGCAGTACATGATGGACAAACAGAATATTGCTGGCGGAAACCTCTTGCGCCACAACCTAAGCACTGGTAGTATCGTTCTGGCATTAAATGCTCGCCATCCAAATAGGAAATCCATCTGGCTCGCTTAACCGGGGCAACATCTTCAGTTGTCATCTGATCGACCTGATCCATCACGGCATATAACTGCGGAATACCGGAGTCTGTCCCATGGTCATTCATTAGAATACCCCGAATGTAGTTCTGGATGATAAGAATGACTTCAGATTTAAGGACATATCCGTCATTTCTTTTCTTGCTCATATATTCCCCCTCTGAGATATCAAGCTCGCTAATTGTTTTGATTCCAAATATTTCATAAAGCTAACCTTTCATTCTGCTCCACACGCCGCAAATCTTGCAGCTAATGTGAGAGCATTCCCCGCAGCTTGTACCGTCCGGTGCCCACCCGCACCCAGAATCGTGAACTCCGCCAAGCTCATCAATATAATAATCGTCTGAATCTGTGAGGAAGAACAGTGGAATGCAACCTGGGACTTCGATAGTATCGCCGCACTCGTTGATGGCTAGACGCCCGTTTGGCTCCAAAACAAAATTCGCATCGTCGGTAATGTACTTGTGCTTGATCGTATTGTAAACCTTGTATCGCATTTTAATTACTCCCCTGTGTTTAGAGCTGTGTTGATAATATCCTCATATCGATGCAGGATATCGTCTTTGATTCGGCAAATTGGAGGCAATCCTTGGTACATATCGCAGCCAGACGCTCCGCGAGCAACCCGTAAAAGTGCTAAATCATGGCGGCGTGCGCCATTCTCAATGCGCTCCAATAATTTGTATAGCTCTGCAATGCATTTTTGTTCTTTTGTCATGCACTATCCCTCGCTCCATTCAGAAATCCCCCAATATGTTAAGCTGCCATCTTCTTCGTATTCGTATTTTGAAACAACCTCATCAAGAGAATAGTAATCGCCATCATCAGGGATGAGATCCTTTCCATCCCAATGGCAATAACCAACCAGCAAACCTTGTTCAGCCATTTCTTCGCTCAGACTGGGCAAAAGATTTTCCGGATAATTTGTGCGAGCCATGATTTGAATCGGATGATCCGGCAAAATATCTCGAAGCTTCATGAAACCTCCTGACTTACACACATCAAATTAACCTTTCATATCTTCTGAGTGAATCACAAGATATCCCCACCAAATGCATTTATTCATGGAGCCGGTGCCAACAAGCGAAAGGCACGATGCCTTACTTTTGCATTGATGACACGCTGGTTTCAAAACCTCGCTGACATCTTCAAAATCACATACGAACCAAGACTCATCTGAATCAAGTGTTATAAAGATTGAGTAGCCACCATCGTGTTTCTGATACAATTCCATTGTCCAAATATCGTTCTGTAGCGCAACCGTATCCGAGCTGCCGATAAAACCGATGCGCTCACGAGTAGCCAGCCACTCATTACGCTCGTCCCATCTTGTTATCTCATGCATAAAATCAGCCTCTTATATCTTTCCAGTAGCAGTAAAGACACCCGTGGGGGCATCTCGTCTTATGTTTCAGCAGTTCAGTTTTCCCTGCATAACACATACAGCCCTTTCGTTGATAGCCAGCCCCGTTTGATTCTGCATCCTCAGAAAATCCGAGCAGATTGAGGTCGTAGTCTGAAATGCAGCCACAGGCAATCGGCTCCGTAAGACCGGGTTCTGCACAGGACTCAATTCGGAGAACTTTGCCGTTATCCAGCCCTTCCCAGAACTGCTTTGCTTGCCGCAGCATATCGTCCACTTTTGAAAGCTGTGCTTGAGCCGGAGCGAAACCGCTATCGCCATAGGGAAGCGGCAATCCAGCCTTTTTGAACCGGCTTCTTGCGTGCGGATACATATCGATGACGCTCACTCTGTAGCGCTGAAACCCCATTTCCATAAAGGAAATCAGTGTGTGGTACGCAACGGATAGTCCCTTCTCGGTTGGAATAATAGGGTCAACACGAACAACAATTCTGCTCATAGGGAATCCAGCTTTGACCAATTCCATAATTGCTGTAAACTCCTCATATAGAGTTGGCACATTTGGCTCCAAAATAGAGTGCCCATATCCGGTAACTGTAGTGTGAATGATGAGCTTATCCTTATGTCTCAAAGTAGCGTCAAAGAAATCCGGCGACACACACTTCGTAATAAGCACAGCGGCATCAACATCGTCTAATTTCTCCTCCCAAGACAAGTCAACCCCTGCGTCGCCTGCTTCTGTAACTCCTATCTTATATAACGCCATATCAAATCAACCTTGCATCATCTTGAGAGGGAGAAATACAGTTGTACGCTCTCTCATCCACGGCTTATCGGCTGGCACAAAATCGCCGTTATATTCTGTTAGGACAACGAAGTTCCCGACAATGTATTGAATACTATCTCCAGACTCCGGTGCTCCTGTATTTTTATTGTAGGTTTGAGCCAAACATACCTTCCGAACACACTTATCCATTGTCTCTCTGATAAAATACAGCGTACCATCGTGAACACAACTTTCAGATGTGAAATAATCGAAATCTGCATTGCCATCAAAAGAAATACTAACATCAAAACAGATTTCGGTTTCATCATCAACCTTTCCCTCAAAGAAAAAGTTTCTGGCACCGTGAAGATATTTATCGAAGATTGCTTCGGTCTCATAATCTTCAACAGCATTATCCCAGCTACGGTCTGCGTAACTTGAACGATAGGTATTTTGTGCTGTTGCTTTGCAGAAATCAAATGACTTACTCATAGATTCCCCCCGAAATATCGAATTCGTCGACCGCCTTAATGCCGAATAGCTTGATAAACTTTTCGCCTTCCCACCAGTCATACAGGAATTCGATGTCATCAAAGTTCAGTGGGGATGCGACCTCTTTTCGAAGGTCGTAGGCATTCCCGTCATAAGAGGTTCCGATTGAGACGATGACGGTGTCTGTAATGTTATGATTCCAGTACCTACGGATGTACTCACCTACGGCGTCGTATCCTGACTGCCCGTCTTTTAACACAATATCAATCATAAAATCAGCCTTTCGTGTACACACAGCCAATTCGGAGCTCTGTTATATCTTCGTGGTCAAAAAACGGTGTAGTAATTCTGGCATACCACCCATCATCAGATAGCACTCCAATGGAATTCCACCCATTTTCCTCTTTGTCTATCCTGAGTTCTTCCTTGTAGGAAGACATCAAGAAATCTTTAGCCGAAGATTCATTTTCAAAGAGATAGACAGCCATCTCATCGTCAAACGAGTATGTAAACACAACCGCATAATTCATTTGTACGCCTCCTTTAGAAAATCAGCTTTCGTAAAATGTCATGGAACAAATCTTTAGGTAGGCTATGCCCAGTGTCGCGCTTATACACAGCACACATTATCAAGGCGGTTGCAGCCATGATTGCTACCGCAATAATTAACCCCGTCATAAGAATCACCCTTTCACGCCAATACGGTAGCACTTACACGCTTCGTTCCAACAATCTGTACTACAATGAGAAATACCTTTCCGGGGATAATCCTTGGGAGCAATGATACTTAGGATTATTTCCCGTTCGTTGGGACAAGACCCCATGTAGCACATCTTTGTCTCAACCGCCTCTGCGATTCTCTTGCGATACCATCTCAAAAGCACATCGGTCACCTTCTTATGTCCATAGTGTCAGACCTCAGTTGGCATCGCCCACACCCTTGCCGGATTATATGACGGCATCGGGCAAAGCTTATGTAGATTGGCATCGTGCATCTTTTCGATGCGCCGATCAAGCTTTTCATCGCCAGATGTACCGCTGGTAATATAATCATCAAGCTGCTTATATGTCATCCCGAGGTTATCCTCATCGGTCTTGCCGCACAGGCCGTCAGACGGAGTTTTGTCTACCAGTCGTCTCGGGATTGGCAATTCGTATCCAATCCGGCGAACTTCATGAACTGTCAAATTGCCAAGAGGACTGAAATCTCCAGCGCTGTCACCGAACTTCGTTGCATATCCGACATAGTCTTCTGAATAATTGCAGGTATTTGCGACACGACCTCCATTCGGAAGGGACTGCGCAACTGCATATAAAGTAGCCATTCGGATTCGAGGCGGCATATTGATTTCGGCTTGCCGACTGAATAGCTTATTTCTTTTCAGCCTACCAGCAAGCGCTGAGCACGTCGAACCGATATTTACAGTGACTGACTTGATCCCAAGTGTCTGGCAAATATTTTCAGAATCTGCGATATCAAGCTGCAAACCGTTTGGCATCAAAACACCAACAACGCGATCTTTGCCAAGTGCCTCAACGCAAAGAGCTGCGACGATGCTGCTGTCCTTACCGCCGGAAATTCCAACAACCGCGCTGCATTCCGGACCGTTCTGTGCGAAGTAGTCCCGAATCCATGCAACAATATCATTTTTAATTTTCGTTGGCTCTGTAAACATGTTCTATCCTCTCTTCCATAATTCAACATCAAACTTTTTACCGAGATATTTTGTAATCAACGTTTCGATTGTACTCCAATCTCCGCCGCCAAGCCCACAACCAATGCGATATGGCATGGCAATCGCCGATCCTTTCGGCAAAAGCTCTGCAATCTCAATCAGGCACATCTGGAACGCGCGATAATCTGTATAACACGCGCCACCATATCCATAATTGTTTTGCGCGAACATATTGATAATGACTTTGCCATCGTCCGTCTGGACCGGCAAGATGATTCCCATCAAAGACTTTGGGAACCCTTGCTCATCAAACAGATTGCACTCCAGCCGATAGGCGCTATAAACCTCCGGGTATTTATCTCGGATTTGTTTTGCAACGCCGCTTCCCATCTTGCCTTTACAATTTACCTGATGGCAGATATATTTTGCCTTCGTATTAAACAGATCGCCGTCAATTACACGAACACTCATTAAAAGGTTCCTCCATGCAGATTCTGGCGGGCATCCTGCAGCGTAAAGCGCTTCATAATGATGCCATTCCTGAACACCGACTGCAGTTCGTTGCCGCTCTGCGCCTCCGCCCATGTCAGCCCGTCCTGATATCCATAACCATCTTCGGTCTTAAAAACCCTGCAGCAGCCTCGCTGAGATCTCTTGAAATGCCCGCTGTCTGTTTTGGGATTCTTAAAAATCATAATTGGCTCGCCATTTTTGCCCTCGGCATATGTTGCCTTAACCGCAATACCAAAAGTATCACGGGTGTATGGGCTATATTCCGTCGCGCCGCTTTTCATTGTTTCCAGACACTGCATAGAGAAGGAGCCGACCCCAAGCGAAACATTGTTGATTGCGAAACCGTTCTGCTCCAGAATACTGTAAATTGCTTCGCAGCGCTGCGGCGTGATGCTGTCGCCGTAGATTGCTTTGACGTGTGGGTTCAAAACTTTATAACCCTTGGAATTCGTCGTCCCGCCGAAAATGTCCCAGAGTTTGAAAACCGTCTGCGTGACGACCTGTACTGGATCGCCGCTATCTCCGCGAATCATCAGGCAGCCATCATGTGCCAGAATCTCATCCTTCATCCGTGGAAGAGTTTCTTCGACCAGACGCCAGTAATCGTAGCTATCACTGACCATAGAAAAACTCTGGTGCGGATAAATCTCTGTGAGCAACCGGCGAATCTGAGTGACTTCATCGCCATCCACTGCGAAGCTGGAACACATAACACTGTGCTCCGTGGAAATACCGCCGTATGCAACCGGCTCATACGCACAGTTGCAATCATAATTCTTTTCCAGCCAGAGAATTGCCGGGACAGTCGCTGTGTTCAGGAAACTCAGGCAGAACGCTGCGGAGCTCTTTGTCGCACTTTCAACGCTCTCCTGTCCTCTCATAGAAAAATCGCCAAGGAGTCTCGCGCGGCGCACGTTGTCATCGCAGGTGCGCGCTGCATACTCATTGACGATCTGACGATATCGGTATCCGACCTCAGCTGAAACCTGCGTATGCCACATAGAGCACGAGAGCATAGTTTCAATGCTGTTGACGAGCCATACAAAATCCGGGTGTGTATTGGAAATTTCAATCTGCGGAACATGGATGTTTGTTCTTGTACCCTCCGGTACGGCGCGAATTTCCAGCGGAAGATAGCCTAGTTCGTGCAACTCACGAAGTCGTGTTGCCCCGACACCGCAGGTGCCGATTGTTGCTTTCAAAACTCGCAGATAGTCGCTGAGCACATCGTCGAATGGAAGCGAGAAGAAATATCTGTCGAACGCCTCAATAAGATACTCGTGGATAAATGCCTGAAGACCGAACATCGTAATCTTATCCACGTCGGCAAGACGGCTCATGCGCGGGGTGTAATACGAAACCAGCTTTGTCAATTCCTTCGGATACTGGTCACAATGGCAAGTCTTGTAGAAATCAAGACACAGCAACGGATTATAGTCAATCAAAGAAATCCCTCCTTAAATCCCAAGTGTAACAACTTTGGGGCAATCGCCAGCATAGATGCTATCAGTGGTAAAGACTTTATCAATCAGGCCATCCGTCAAGACTGAACCTTTATAAATTGTCGGTTCACAATGCGTGACATACAGATAGATTTCATTTGCTCCAACGGCCTTCAAAGCCTTGGCAGTATAGGTGAACGTGCCGCCCTTGGAGCAGATGTCGTCAACGATCAGAATGTTGCGATCTTTGACTTTCTCTGGTGCGGTCAGTTCTAACCGCTCAATATTTCCAGTTCGCCAGTCTCTGTGTTTGATACAGAAAACATAATCCATACCAAGCATTGAGGCATAGCGTTTTGCGGAGCCTTCGTCGGGATAGCATAGGAGCACGTTCTGATTGGTAAGCTGCGACAGCGCATTGCCAATATACTCTCTGGGAGAAAGTGCAACTGCGTGATCGATGAGCGCCATACATACATCGGAGTGTGGATCGAGAATACGAACTTCATCAAAACGCATTGCGTTGACAAATTCAGAGAACCACTTCAGTGTAAAAACCTCGTCGTCGTTCTTGACACGATCCATTCTGGCATTCGGAAGATACGGGACATACAGGATATGTCTCTTATCTGGGTATTTTGCACGCAGATGTTTTGCAAGATACCATAATCGAATACATTCTTCTTCGCTGGAATAATACCATGTTACGCAGAGCGTCATCGCATATCCAAGATCCAATGCTGGGCAGCGGAAGGATGACGTACCATCGGGGAATGATGCCAAGCCAAGTTCATGACCATCCAACAAAATCATTCTGCCACCTCGTTTTCGATAAAAATCTGACAAGCCTTCATGGCTTCAAGTGCGTTCCTATGGCGCTCCGGCGTCACACCGGCACAGCAGGAGGCATCGACCGTGATCTTGGCCTCCGGGAGAAAAGCCTTGAGTAGCAGCGCATTGGAAATCACGCAGATGTCTGTGCAAAGACCGACGAGGACGATTTCAAAGCACGAGTCTTTTGATGCGCCATTCCCGCTTCGCGCGTACTCATATCGCAGTCGTAATTGCTCACCAAGTTCAATTGACCCAAATGTTGCTTTTCGAAATCCGTGTACCCGAACCAATGCATCTTCTTTGCGCTGGAGTGCGCCAGCGACCAATAGGTTTGCATTCCATCCATCAGTTTTGTAAACACAATGCTTAACTGGCAGTAGTTGTCCCTCTTGTGTATCAAGGTAATTTTCACCATGTGTGTCCATCGTGTAAAACATTGCGCCGCTAAATTCTTCAATCTTTTTCACGACCTTCGGGACAATAGCTTGTGCCTCGGGTGTTCCAAGCGCTCCGTCGATAAAGTCGTTTTGCATATCAATAACAACCAGATATTTCATACATCCTCCTTCATGTTAAAAACGTTGCTTGTATATGCTCTCCCACAAATCATGCGCTCGCATTCTGGGGTTTGCCTTTCGCCATAGTGTGAACCAGCGATCAGCAAAGAAAAATTCGAGCTTCTGGTACCATTTCAATTTACAGCCAAGGATAACCTCAAATCTCTTTCGTTCTGGAAGCTGCAAGAACAAAAAGAAACCCCGCTCCCAGCTATCACTGGATCGATAGTCATTTCTCCGCTCAGCCATAACGTTCTCTATTTTCACGATTCAAATCCTCAATATCATTAAAGAAAACCATATGGCAATAGTATGTAAGCATAGTTCCATTTGCGTGACACGCTGGCACCTCACCACAGGAATTTATAGGAACACCATCATGCTTCAGCACTTCAACCACAGCCTCTACTGTCTTTATGTAATTTTGCACATAGAACGGAAGATTTTTGCGCTTGGCCATATCATCGAGATATGACTCGAAATGTTCGATCGACGGCTTGACATCCGCCCCGGTCATACGGCGAACTTGACACGGAATGCCACTGGCACAATAAACTTCTTTCCACTCAGTCATCACAAGGCACCCCGAACACATACTGATGTGCTCCGCAGCAAGGGCAGATGAATGTATAGTCATAAGCGGTTTCATTGTCAAAAGTGGTGTCTTGCAACTTATCGAAAGCCTCGTCATAATTTGCGACAAAAGATGTGTTGCAGTGGTCGCACAAAATGAAGCGCTCGTTAGGTTGTAGCTGCAGCTTTTCTGTGATAATCCTCATTATTGCTCTCCATTTCTGTAAATCTGCGATGCCTGCACGCCCATCCATGCACCACTCAAATAATCATTTTATGGTTTGTCCCACGCAAACTCCCCGGTTCTTTTGTTACGCCAAATTACGAATGCATTGTCACAATGCTCATTTCGATAACAGGCTTCCTCACATCGCGGACGGCACCCGATTAGTTTGAAACTTTCCTCATTGCAAGGTAGGCCAACCAGTTTCCAATCAGCGCAAGAACGTTCGTGAATGAGACAGTCTTCTTTCTTCAAGAATCTTTTCCCACAATGTTCACATATGTAAGCACCGGCACCACAAGGACGAGGACTGCAAAACCCCGATCCCTGGCATGTACACCGCTCGTGGTATCTCAGCACATCTGATATACTTAGCCAAATAGTATCATGCACATCAAAACTATTCATATCTCCCTACTCCTCTCGCGCCTCTGTATATCCGCGCCGCATCTCTGCCAAGATTGCCATCTTGATATATGCGTTCAGGCTCTTGCCTGAGCTGGTTGCAGCCGCCCTCACTTGTTCCTTCATTCCTTTCGGGATGGCGATATTGATGCGATCATACGCCTTTGCATTGTATCGATTATTCGCAGCGATACGAGCTGCGCTATTCTTCCGTTCCATCAATACCACTCATAGTACACAAGGGCAGATTCTTCATCTGGAGGGTCCTCTGGAAGCGGCCTTTCGGGGAAAGCTTCATTGAATTGCTGGATAATTTCTGTGTTTAACAGATAATATCCAGTATTTTCGACTACAACGCCTAAATTTTCGTGGAACCATTCCTGAACATCATACGCTTTGCGCCAGTACATTACCTCTCTTGTGTCGCAGACATACCAATCATCGATACGATCTATAGTATATCTGCCATCCAGATCGCTTTCGTTGACTTCGACCTTCCGGCTGCCATCTTGCACATAAGCGATTCCGTTAAAACATGCGTAAAAATATGCTTTTTCAGAAAGACCAAACGCCGCACTGATCGCTTCCATATTCCAGTGTTTGTTGATAACCTTCAGCTTTCGGCAGTACGGCATGACAGCCTGAACCGTTGGATCGTCTCTTTCATCGTCTGGGATTATAATCCCGCAACCAACCTCGGAAGAGTTATAAATCCGTTCCTCGTTATAATCCGGCTTTTTTATCCAGTAAACATACTGATCAAGTCCCATATGTAATCTCCCTACATCGCAGCCCGAGCTTCCATCAGAATCCTGTCGAGCTGCCTCAGTGTTGTAGCGGCTTTCAGTTTCTCAATCACAGCCTCGCCGTAATAAAGTTCCCGCGCTGCCTGAATTGCCTCGGCGCGTTCTGCTTCCATCCTCTTTTCTGTCGGATATCGTTCTTCCCTGAGCGCTGCTACACGCTCCTGTGAAAGCTGACGAAACTTGCACGAACTCGCCCTGCCACGTCTCGGCGTAACATAAATTCCATCAATCAATGTACCGTCGCCCATTCTCCTCCTCCGATATTGTTTTATGGTATACTCTTGAAGTCGCCGACAATCCAGATATGTTCTTCATCACGCCTGCCGCAAAATCTACATGCGGGCATCTAATCAATCTCCAATCAGTTGACAAAATTCTTTTATCACATTTGTGCGCACCAGTTTGTCTTTTGCGCTCTGTTTGTGGGGAGGCCATTCGACCCACGAATCCAGATCTGCCTCGATATCAGAAACAAGCTCTTTTGCGATATGCCGAATGCCTATATCGATAGTCGTCAGGGTATAGCCATCGTCTGTTTCAGTGATGATATGCGTCTCAAACGCATTAAACACGATGACATAGTTATATCCCTCGGCATCGATTTCGACCGCTTGCGGTGTATTGAGTGCTATAACCCCAGAAACAGCCTTGAGCAAATCGATAGGGACATCGATAAGATAGCTACAGCGATCATGCCATTCTCCGATCGTGATTGCGCTCCAGCCACATTTTGGTTTCTGTAACATTAAAGTTCTCCTACTTGAATTTTCGCGCAATCGCCTTGTCGATCATCTGCTCAAAATACTTTTGAACCTCACGATCTGCCTGCGCAAGTTCTGCTGCGGAAGGTATCATAGATTTGATCTGCTTGTTCTTGAGGATGACCGAAGAAACGCGGTCAACAATCGCCTCGATGATTTCATCGCGATGATCCTGAATAATTTTTCGCGCTTCATCGAGAGATAGCGACGGGAGTGGAACTGATTGAACAATGCGCTCTGAGATTGTGTTTACGCATTCTTTCTGCACCCTGTTTTGAAAATCAAAGCCCCAGTCATCCTCAAATTCACTGTCGTCGATATCAAAATAAAATCGCATCGATAATTACCCCCCCATCCTATGTATTCAAATCCTTAATTCGATTAAATGGCCTCCCGTCGGCACACTTAATGATACCCATGAACACGATGTCATTATTAAGATATTTGCGCACTAATTCAAGCAGGTCGCCTCCCGCTGCCTGGGCCGAGTCTCTACCATCGCAGACAAGACCTCCATTGTGCCCATCCTTAAGGCAGGCATAGTATTTATATTTACTCTTCGCCATAACTTCCTCTACAGAAAATCTTGAAGATTTTGAACATCTGAGACAACCACAGGCGGTGTTGCATACTCAAACATTTCTTCCGACCAGTACCACGCCGTCGGAAGATCATGGCTGAAAACCTCAACTGTGCTATACACGTTGTCTTTTTCTAGTCTGTCAATGCAAATCTCTCGACCACAATATTTTCTCATTCCACGATCAAATCCGAATGGAACCGCAACATAGTCGTGTGTGGGGCCTTCTCCGAATTCAGCCTCCATATCATCCCAGCTTCTGATGCGTACAATATCTCCTACTGAAAATTTCATTTTAGTGTCCTCTTAGTTTTCAAAAATGTAATTTCCCGCTGCTGTATGAACCGCGCCTAAATTCCAACTTGGTTCATTTGATTCATCCAAAGCTCTTATAACGTCTGTTTCAAAAGCATCTACATTTTCGTCAAAATATGCCTGTGCTTCGTTGGAAGACCAATCCTGATTATCTGCAAAAAATTCCATTGGCTTCCACCTGTCGTCAATTTCAACTTCGACGGGGACAGGTTTTGTAACATAAGCCGTAACTTTCATTTCGTCACCTCACACAAACGCCAAAATATTATCGATATTGATATTTTTATTTTCCTCAGCAAGTTCCAACATACCTGCACGCCACATATACTCCACTGTATCTGTACGCATCGGGCGTTCCTCAAGACATACTTCCGCTCTTCTCTCACCCAACCAGCCTTGTTCGACTTTTGAAACATGATATAATTTACCGCACATTTTCTGCATAGCACGGGTAAAACAAAATCTACAGTTAATGTTGCCATCGGCATCGAGACCAAACTCGTCCTTCATATCGTCCCAGCTACGAACCCGGACCACATCACCGACCTGAAACATTGGGCACACCTCCTCGTCATAGAAAATCGCTGAGTTTAACATTCTTTATTTTTGGGTCTTTAATTTTCCGCCGTTCTTCGCGATTGAGGCCAGAGCCATAAGAATCAATTTCATTCCAATTCTGAAGCACAGATTCTGTAGTTGTGAACCACGATAAAATAACGTCGCTAATTCCCTGTGCAGCCTCGTCAACAATTAGTCTGTCGACATATTTGCGTTGTTTACCAGTTCTGTACTGGGGTCCCGACAACCACCATTTCCTTCCGACGCTCATTCTTTGCCCTTCTTTATGCTTTTCTTGACGTCGTTGTAGATCGATTTGTAGGCAGCATATCTGTTCACATCACCGACGCAGAAAGATCCGTCAGTCACTTCGCAGTGGTACACCACAAGAACGCTGCCTTTTCGATACGGTTGAAAATCCGGGTCTGGTGGTCTTTTGATCTCTGAATAGATCTTCCCGTTCTTGTTGAGAAATCTCAGCATTTGCTTCAGTTTTTTGCCTCGGGTCATCTTACCCCCCCCTACAGAAAATCGTCGACGTTGATATTTGAGAATTGTGGTATCGACAAGAGAATTCTTTTAACTTCGTCTTGGACAATATGTATGATGTCTTCACGGTTAAGTTCAAATGATGTTGACTGAATATCTGCATAAGGCATGATCGCACGGATTGCCTCAACCGTTCCATATACGCGATCTGTCGGGAGTACACTAACGACAGAATCTGCGTTCGCCGTCAATAATGTATCCATCAGAGCATGTCCTCCACATGGATATCTTCGCTGATGCTCGGCATGTGAACGACATCAACAAGCGATTTAAGCACTGGATTTTCGCGTTCATATGAAATCTCAATAACCTCTCCTGGCTGAATCCCACGCCTTGTGTCGCACAGGACGTGAGCACCGAGATGGATGAATGGCTCCAGCGCAGCCGGGACATTGAACATATACACTTTGGACTGCCCCGGCTTATGGCGAATGAAAACAATCACATCTATCTCCTCCTACTCCAGAATCAAATCCATCCACTTTTTGCCTTTCTCCCACTTGAATTGCAGCCGTCCGAGAAAAATTCGAGTTACAAGATTCTCGATATCTTTCTGTCCCAGAAGCCATTCTCGCGCTTCTTTCACCTTGTCTTCTGGAATCCCGCTGCCGATTTTCCAACGTTCAAGCGTTTTGTCGATTTGCTCAACAGACCAATCGTAATCCGAAAGCGCAGCCTGACGCCGCAGTTCGGCCTCCATGCTCCGTACTACTTCCGCTGCCTCTGTGTACGTCGCAAAGCACAAATCCGTGCGAATACAGGCGGTACTCGGAGCATCATGCACATCTCTCGGGTACTTACAAACAATCGTATATCCATCATTTGTGATATCTGCCTCAACCTGCATTGCCTTGTTCTGCAAATGTGGCCTTACAAGCAGCCCGAGTTTAATGCCGCGAAGCAAATCATCAGGATTCGCAATGCAAATATTCTGCTGGGAAATCTGTTCAGAAATCTTTGCGTCGTGTGTGACCTGGCAAAGATCTGTGTCGTATGTCCAGCCATGCGGAAGTTTCTTTCTCCTCTGATTGAACTTAAAGTCCTTGATTGGAACACCCTGAACAAGTCGATCATCAGCCAGTTCGTACATGTCAAGGCCATACCCATCGCTGTAATAATCTCTGACGATGCCCCATTCAACCTTCCGGCTATATAGCCTCACGAAATACACAACCTGCCCGATTGCGAACTCTTTCGGATTCAACTCACTCATAACCCACCTCACTCCACCACATGGATTCGACTGATAATTTCCAGATATTGTGCCTGAGACATTAAAATATCCTTTTGAGCTCTTTTCTTTGTGTCAATAATGTCATTTTGGATTGCTGTAATTAGCTGCTTTGACCGCTGGATATCTCTAAGATCGTTTTCGCGGCGCACAGTATTTTTTTGAAAAACAGCATATTGAGTGACATGGAAGATATTAGTAAACGTACAACCAATCCCAGTAATAGACCCGTCTTGATACCTGGCTACATCATCACACAATTTCCACCTAGATGGGTTCATTGCATAAAAGCTTTTGAATTGTTTGAAGGTCAGATGACAATAACCATCTCCACGTCTCCCACGCGCCAATATCGCCCACAAAAGCCACAGTGCTACGCCGCTAAAACAAACGACGCATATTGCCAATATTAGGATCTCCTTTATTACACCCACCTCTAAATCTTATTTTATATAAAAGTTGCCACGACCCTCCCAAGAGTTTGACGCATATGCTCGTCGATCCCTGGCATGGTTGTGGCTCCGTCTAAATACCGTGATAGATACGCCCGAAGAGCGATTGCTTTGGAAATGTAGCAGTTTACACTTTCGGCTTGAGCTTCCGCCTCTGATTTGACTTTTGCTTTTTGCCCTTTTGGGAGCGTCAGGTTGATACGGTCGTAATGTTCTTTTGTGAAAGTATTGTTGTACCTAATGGTATCTGCTTTGTTTTTGTAAGCCATATCGCCAAATCAATCGTCATGCTCGCTGGCGACTATAGACTCGCTCGATATTTTTTGGCGGCTCAAGCTGCATCGGATCATAATCGTCGTATTCGATAATGGCCGGGCAGACCTGCATCTTCCCGCGCCAGTAGTATGTATCGCTCCAATCGCCAGTAGCTTCTCCCTCTCGATGAAGACGGAAAACCACTGTCGGGAACTTCATCGAGAGCAGAGTCATATCTTCATCCTGATAAATCCATGTGTCCTCTACAGCAATCCACGTCGATTCTTCTGGATGCTCGACTTCAAAAACACCAAGTTTCTGAACTTCTTCCGAAAGCATCTTTGCCAGGCCAGCACTGATTGGTGCTTCAAGTCGTTCGCCAATCTGATTTACCGGCGCGACTGTTAATTCGTAACTGGAATTATACCCCATATATTTCTCCTTACAGCATGTCTTCGATTTTTATGTCAACTATTAGCGGCTTACGAAAAAGATCTGCAAAATTCACAGGGGATTCATATCCTTTCATGTCATAATCATGAATATTTTCCCGTGTTCGTTGAAAAAAGCAAGGGACTGGTGGCTTTGTAGGATGTGTGTACGGGTGGTCTCGAATTACAAAATACCTTAGCCACGATGATCGATTTAGATACTCCGCATATTCATAATAGCTTGTATCCGCAGACGCACCAGTACACCAAACATAACCAGCATTCTTGAGTTCTTCGCGACACGCCTCATCCTCTTCTTTACTATAGCAAGCAATTACCATCAATGGATGAAATACACTCTCTTGCTCACTTTGTCTGGGTCTTTCCATGCTGCCACCTCCTATAAAAAATCAGCCAGAGAGTGAATCTCAGGCTGACAGGCATTCGGGGATATATCACAAAACCGCATAATTTCCCATTGCGCACAGTATGTGTTCGGCGTAAGGCCCAATACGCGAATTCTGTGAGGCGACATCTCTCCAAGCCAATACGCATACTCTGAGCCACGGTAGTTGAGAATCTTTGTTGGCAGCGCTCCGGACTCCCATCTATACTCTTCAGCTTCAAGAATTTCCATGAGTTGTTTCGCTTCTTGGCGGTTAGCGCATATGATAGCCATCCCATCGTGGAACATTGCTGTCTCATCCTCAAACATGAATTTTATTATATAAAATCATCAATAGACATTATATTTGGCGCTACGGTAATATCTCCAGCGAGTTCAGCATATTCAATCTGCTGATAATCATCATGCCAACAATACCCGTTGCAATAAGTAACTACCAACTCACTCGCAGCATCCCCAAATGGATTGCGAACACCATTATTCTCGTGAATTGAATACCATGTTCCCATCTCTGAGTTAAATGGCGCAAGTTCCAATGGGCTTTGTCCACCATTCCAGAGGATTCCTTCGGCTGCAAGTAACTGCATAAGACCATCTGCCTCTTCTCGCGTAGAGCAATGAATCGACATTTCCGCATGAAACATTTAAACACCTCAGTAAAAATTGTATTATACGAAAGCGTCGATAGATGTGATGCTTTTGATTCTTCTGTCGTCACGCAGAAGGTCGGCATACTCAACGTATTGATAGCCGACACGATGCGCATAACTATGAGAATATGTAATCACCAATTTACCCCCGCGTAAGGAGTCGCAACGCTTGGTAATTGAATACCAAGTACCATCTCGTGGGCTGAATGGCATATACTCCAATGGATCTTCTCCGCCATTCCATCGGATTCCTTCAGCTTTAAACATCTGCATCAAATCAGCGGCTTCTTCCTTTGTAGAGCAGTGGATTGTCATCTTTTCGTAGAACATCTGAATACCTCAAATAAAATCTGTGATTGACTGTATGCTTGGAGTATTACCGCCCAAAAGCATTACGAGAGGCAACTCTGGGTAAACACTACCTATAGACGCGGTCGAGTATGTAATTTCAGAGAAGGTATTAGCATACTTTCTCATATTGTACCAAATCCCATTTGTGTTTTTGGGGTCGTCCCAGTTTGTGTGGCTTGTCGGGTTTCTTCCCGACGACCACAGATATCCTTGTGATTCCAAGATGCTTAATAACTGCATTGCTTCATCTTCCGAAGTACAATGAACACAAAAGTTTTGATCGAACATTATTTCACCTCAAATAAAGTCGCAGATTGAGTTGACACTGATCTCCGCATTACGCCGACCGATAAGGTCGTCAAGCTGTATTTGCCGATATTCTGTGTCACTTGTGCCGTATGAATCAAATGTAATTTCGTGTCCGGGATAACTCATATCAACACAATACCAAAGGCCACGCCCGTTGCGTTGTTGGCCCCAATTCGTATGACTTGTCGGATCTCTTCCGGAAAACCACATAAATCCTTCGCTTTCTAAATATTCCAGAAGCGCTATTGCCTCATCTTCTGTCTTACAATAAACCTCAAATTTCTTATCTGGCATGCCCTTCCATCCTATTACACAAATACGTCGATCGAACCAACTGAAATTTGCATTTGATTTGTGCCCCAATCAATCACATTCGCCATTTCTTCCTGCGGAATCCCGCTTCGTGCGATTTTCTTTGCGTGTTTTAGCAGGTAATACACATTATTATTAGCATCATCAAAATGAAAATATGACAACGCCGTCGGGCAATCTCCAGACAGCCATTTATATCCGAGCCGTTCGAGTTCTGCAAGCAGTTCACGTTCTTCCTCGTATGAATGAAATCTGATATACATCCCTGGCTGCAAATCAATCATATGAATGCCTCCAGAGTTTTGACCTGAACTGCCGGGCCGTCGTTATACGGCACAATAAAGCCTTCATCGGATTCAAATGAAAAAGTAACTGGCTCATAGCCAGCCAACCCAGTGTTATCTTCTGGCGCTTTATCGAGTGCAATGATATATGTGGTTGAATATGACCCCTTGCGAACTATGGTTCCAATGCCATCGATCAATTTACCGGGCCACTTTGCACCGCCCGGATTAAAAATTACACGCTGTCCAACCGTAAACACGATACAGTCTCCTTTCTACACAAAGTCTCCAACATCAATCCCCGCGATTTCCGGGTCTGTTACACGTTCGATACCGAGGCCGCGAGGATATGTCATCAAATACTGATGGTGCGGGCAAACACCAATTTGCATAGCGCCCTTAAATGGCATATCCATTGCGACAATAGGCGATCCGCTTTTTAAGCTAATGCGGACAACCTCACCGGTCATTCCAACGTCTGGGATAGCCAATGACGCTCGACCGAATGGCTTCCCAGTCACTACAACGCGGTCTCCAACTTGGAAGTCGCTTGTTGGCGGATGCGGATTTAAGCTTCCCCACGTCATCAACTGGCCTCCTCGTTATAAAAAATCGCCGAGGCTAATTTCTGAGACATCAGGCTCGGTGGAGACCAGCTCCAAATATCTATCGACATTGGATACGTAATGCCAACCATGACACCGTGCTGCATCGCCATCACAAGAATGCATACTGGGGCTTTCGACGTCGTGGTCGACGGAAACGGAGCCGTTCCGACCTACACGAACGACCGTCCCATATGTTCCAACAACTGCTTCGTTACCTTGAAAGGCTCGTTTTACCAGGACTCTGTCCCCTACTTTGAACTGAACCTTGTCCATTATGTATCCTCCAAAAAATCTTCAAGATTGCAACCGCGCACCTCCGGCTCTGCTTGAACGAGTGCTAGGTTGTCTGGTGTATACCACCATCCGTAACCGCCCTTACAACGTCCGCCGAGTGTGTGTAAAGAGTTGGACCAATCTTCATGTATAACCCCGATCTCACCACCATCTCCACAAATTTCAGCAACTATGCCGAAACACCCAACCACATTAGCAGTCGGATGTTTTAAGATCATCACACGATCTCCGATTTGAAATTCGTTTTTCATAGGCTAAACAAATGCGCCGATGTCTACATCAGCGACAGAAGGTTCTTGGTCCACAAGTTTAAGATGGCTGGAATGATAAAACCATCCGTGTCGATCACGAGCCATCCCCCAGCAATCATGCATCATATCCTTCTCGACGTCATGATCCACGCCAATCATCTCGCCGCTTACATACACAACGGTCCCGCACGTCCCGACAACCGCATTGGCATTGCCGTTTGAGCACACGATAGAAACTCGATCACCAATATTAAAAATATCGACTGAGAGCGTAGCGGTCATACCTTTCCCTCCAGATTGACCACGATATAAACCCTACCATTCTTCCCGTCAGGAATCATATACCGGAGCGTGTTCATAATTTCGGTCAGATTGATTTTGCCTTCAAATGTCGCTGAGACCTCCGACATATGCATTGCGCTGTCGCTCTGAGGAAGCTCCGGCGTGGGTTCTGCGTCCTGTAATTCTAAAACAGCAGTTTGATCTGTGGCCGGTGCTGCAGCGCGTGGAGCAGGGAGCGACCGCTCGCCACGACAAAATCGCTCGAATTCCTCGATTTGCTGCTCGGTCATCCTTCTTCCCTTACTAAATAAGCCAGATAGGCCGCGCGTCCCGAGCGATTTCAACGCGTAGTTTTTTGAGACACCAAACATCTGAGCAACCGCAGTGCAGGTCACATGGTAGGCATCAATGAGCTTTTGCAGATACATTTTCTGCAATTCGCTCGGCATAGAATTGAACATATGCCATGACATTGGCGAAGATAAATTATATGTGTTCACAGGACCATTCTTCTCCTTCCATTGTTTCAGCGTCAGCGAATCACTCGGCAAGGTGGCTGCGCGTTTACTTTTGCTTCCACAAATTCGCTTTCTTGCAGAGTATCCAATACTCTTTTTCTGGCGGACTTCTTCACGGAAAATCTGCTCTGCGAAATCCAAAATCTCACTTCTTTCTTCTGTTAATTACGCTGTGCAACCAACGATTGGAGCGTGATCGCTATAAAACAGATCTCCCCGAGATCGGTTTTATAGTCGATGGCGCGTAAATCCAAAATGACATTCATGCTGAGTGGCTTGGCTGGGCTTTAGCTCCAGCCAAGCGCAAGCGGATCTGTGATCCGCACGCACTCACATGAATGAAAGAACCTTTGCTATACTTCTCCTCTAGGATGAAGCTCTGTGTATGTATTATGGTAATTCTTAACACAGAATATGCTTAGTTGCACGGTGAAATACACACAAAACAACTGTTATGTAGTGGACTGCCTCTCGTTAGCTCATCCTTGTCCGAACTTAACTCGGGGGGCAAGGTGTGCTGAGTATTATTGGGTCCGGATCAGGTGGCGATTTTTTTTTTCGGTGGGGGTGGGCTGTCGTCATGGTTAATGAGGAAAAGTGAACGGCGGTGGCAATTATTGTACGAGCTGAGCCTGCCTCAGTGAGACTTGACTCAGTCTGGTGGACGCCTTCCATGGATGCCTGCCCCAATGCTTTCCTTCGGTTCTCAACCTGAAGGGCTTTCGTAAAAAGCTTTTCTTATTTTGTGTGTTGTGTTACATTCGCTCTTGTGTTTTTATGTCTTGCTTCAAGCATATTTTTATGCTCGTCTGAAACAGTGCATTATACTTATCAATGATGCGATTACACTGCGCCTCATTGACCATTTTGTAATATGAGATTGTGCCAGAAAGCGAGCGCAGCTTCTCAAGCGGCCACGCTATACCATTCTTTCTATCGTTAAGATATTGGAACAGCATTAGCCGGAACTGCTCGACATTCCTCCACCCAACAGTGATCTCATTCTGTCGATTCAACATCATGCCGTACATCCAGTTCGATCCGTTACGATTCCCGTAGTGTGTCTTCTCTTCATTGATCGTCATCGGAGCACGAAGTTCTCTCAAAACCTTTACTATTTCATCCTCGACCTTCTTGTAGTCGAAGCTGCTGCGACTTGAAATCGTAATATCGTCGGCATATCTGGTGTAAACATATCTCCGACGATCCATCGCCTCGATATGATTATTCATCCGATGATCAAATGGAATCATCATCAAGTTTGTCAGCATCGGAGAAATTGGCGTTCCTTGTGGAAGTCCACCATCGAGGAAACAGAGGCTGAGAGACTTCGCGAGTTCAACGCGCCCAACCGAATCTTTAATTACCTCACTGAACGGCCAAACCTTTGTCAGCATTGACCATAAAAATGTCGGAGTTGTGCTGCCAAAGAAGTTGTGGAAATCATAGTGTGCGAACCACATGCTCTCATTCTGCTGATGCCTCTTTACCATGTCGACCGTGCATCTTCTGGGCACATAAGCGAAAGCCGACGTGTGATAAAGAGCATGGAATCGAATTTCAAAAATTTGCTTGAGTGCGCGCAGCGCCTGCATGAGCTCCGGGAGTGGTTCGTCGATTCTTCGTGACCCGCCGGAGCGTTTCGGAATATAATAGGTGTGATACAAGCTTCTGCGATCAGCTTTGAACAACTGCTCATAACATTGATTGAAATTTTGCAAACTGCGAATTGCCGGTGTAATACTAACACTGGCAATCGCAGGCGGCAAATGATCGTAAAACCTTGTGACGGTATCGTTTTCGCACATTGCAACGCCGCTGCCGAAGCTGACATCATTAAACAGTATGTCTTCTACAGAAAGCTGGCGATAACGCGGGGATGCTTTTGTTACGACGTATGGCATGTTAATCCTTTCTCATAGCGACCTAGTATATGTGATAGCGCGCGGTGGCCAGGACCATGTCTACAGATTAGCTGGGTTTTGCTCTTTGCTAATTCGTGTTGGTGACCGGATGCTTTGCTCGTATGGTGTTTTTGCCGGGGAATATCTGGGTGTGTGGTTGTCGATTTGGGATGCCCTAATCTGGGGAGAGCTGTGGCAGATGGTACCCTTGGCGCCTGGATGCGATGGGCTCGCATGTCGTCGGTGGACCATCTCAGCAATTCTTTACATCCGCTCTCAGCGTGATGCTCCATAAAGGAATTTGCGTCGCTATGTTATTCTTTTATCTTAATGATGTTTCTGTGACTGTGTTACACGATTACGCAACATCGAGCTCGAAAGAAAATGGATTCGCTAAAACCATTTTTTTAAGAGCGCCGACGCCATTCTTGACGTAGTTAATAAAATTAACACAGCCAAGATAGCAAATCGTTCGGACTGTCGGTGTTACGCTCAGCGCAACCTTGCATGCGGACATCGGTGTTTCTGCCTCTGCTTCCTCATGCGAGAAATTCATCGTCGAAAGGAAGCTTTCGACCATCGCTGGGCAATCCCATGCCGCCGCATAGTGCTGTGCATCAACGAGTCGTGTCCGGAAATCGAACATTGCCTTAATGTATGGGTTGTTTTTGTTGTCGCTGGCAATCTTCCGGCGAAGGTCAATGTTGTCAACGCAGAGGAAAACATATCCGTTCAGGCGCTGACCCTGATAACCTTCGTTGTAAAGCTTTGCTGTCTTTGCGATATCCGGATTGATCCTACTCAGGATATCAAGGGTGCTCTCAGTCTTCGGCTTGTAGAGGTGATCTGTCGTAAAAATCTGATTTGCAAGATTGTGCGGCTCGACCACATCGAAGTCATACAGTTTGAAATTCGTCAGCCCAAAACGCGCAAGGCACTCAGCGACTGTGGCTCCAACAGAGCCACAGCCAATGATATGAATCGTATCCTTACATTTCTCAGGCTGGAAAAAGTCATACGACTTTGCAAGGTCCATGTTATCCCCTCCCTTATCCTCCGTAGTATCGCTTAAAGCGATGCCAGTTTCCACCTTCATCAAAATATCCGTCAACATACGGAGCATAGGACTCGTCGTCATATTCCGGATAGTCAGGTACAGCAGCCGAGGCGGTTTCACTTATCTGTTTGCTCGGATGGACAATAACCTTCGGTTCTTTGCCACCGGCATACGTTCCAGCTCCCGCAGCATGATTCGTATATGTATTTGTGGTTGTGTCAGGAGTCAGCATTCCAGCAGAATCCTTTACAAACGCTGCATAGTCAAACCCACAGTCCGTGAGGCCGATGGTGATATCGTCCTTATCGTACACAACGTTCTTCTGGAGATCGACGATTCTCTGCCAATGATCTCCCCGCTTGTTGAGAATCAGGAAGATCTGGAACATATCTGGCGAAAGCTGCGCGATCAAATCTTTCTGATACGCATCGTCAACCGAAGACGAGAACGTCGCCATGTTGACGTGACTGTGCCCGTGGAACCTGAGCGCGTTGAATGTATCGTCGTCAAGCTGGTCAAGCCAGTTGTTATACAAAAGCTGGTCGGGGTTGATGGATGCGCCAGTAACTTTCTGTGGATAAACCAGAATATCCTTGACGATGAATGTAGAATCGTCCTGCGGATCTCTGAGCACAACGCCGTGCCAACCGATTTCGGAACTGGTTTCACGCACCAGCGCAGACTGCTTAAGTGCAGCAACCGGCGTAAACAAAAGCTTTGCTTTGCCGCAGTTGATTTTCGTACTGTACGAAATTGCATCACTTGTCAGCGGCTGCTGCATCAGCTTTTTATAAAAATCGACCGCGATTGTTTTCGCGTGCTCTTCCGTCATTTTATACGGTCTGCTCATTTTTCGAGAACCCCTCCTCAGTCTTTTACATTTTTTACGGCCCATTTGATTGCCTCTTTTGGTTTAACACACGATCCGTCCGGAAGCTCAACGCACGGCTTATCCATCGCAAAGAACCTATTGCTCCATTTTGACATGACCGTCGAATCACTGAAGTTCAGGTTTCGGCAAGCTGCACAGCACTGTTCAACGGCACTGATGTAGTTTCCTGCGTTCGTTGCCTGATTGATAATCGCCTCATGGCCGCCGAGACAGCCATAATATTCTGTGTGCGGGTTCGGCATACAGTCTGCCATCCATTCAGGATAAGAATGACCGGTCAGTCCAGCACACCCTCCATATGGATTGATGCTATAAGCTGCACACACCTTGATTTTCAGAAGTTCTTTCTGGAAGACGGCGCGGAAGAAACGCTCTGCGTTCTTCTGTTCATTCTCGCCCTTGAAATACGAGTAAATCGCGCTGCCGTGTTTCGAGATTGCCAGTTCGCAGGCATCCTCATCCCACATATCAACGTAATAATCGCCAACCGAGAACCGAAGCTCATCGTCGTTGGCTTCTTCCAGTTCCAGATGCTTATTGACCAGGAAATATTCCATCAACTCATTGCTGCCGCCATGCGCGATGGTTTCCTTCAGCCCTGCCTCCGTAACCTGCGAATCATGCAGCTGCCGGGCCTGATCTGCCGCAGAATTATAGAGTTCCTTGATCTTATTCTGGATTCGAGAAATTTTTTCCTGAACAGAACGCAGCGCGTGCTCGTCGTAGCGCCTCTCATAACCGTCCAGTTTTTCTTTGATGCTGGCCGAGCGGAAATCGTATCGCCGCTCAATCTTGGAGATGATCTCCTTAAATTTATCTGGAGTTTTCTCCATTAAAATAGCCGTCAGGATATCACAAACTTCCGGATCATCTTTGCCGGGGCGCTCGATAAAATACCACGGCAAGGTCTTGCAAACCGTGGAGGCGAGCATATGCCAGATGATCGTCGACAAATTGGCGACAATCATCACGGTCGATCTCTTCTCGGCATTCATGAAGATCCGCGCATCCGTCGATGCGTTTGCCTTGAAGTATCCAGCGTAAAATTCATGCGGGTTATATCCTTCGAGTTCGACCGGCGCTGCCGCATCGATTCGTTTCATGATATCCTCGCCGCTATCACTACGATAGCCGATATTCACCACGACGACAGAATTGTCGTTCGTAAGAGCCGTTGTTTTGGAGCGAATAGCCTTAAACAGCTTCGCTCCATCATCGCCTTCTTTATATGCGGAAGTCGGAACATCAACTACGGTCAGCCGCAGTGTGTCCCCTTCTTTCATGCGAGGGACAATGATTGCACGCAGCGTCGCGAGAAACGATGTGTCACTCCGGAATGCGTCGCCGGTACAATTCGGGAAAATCTTGTCCGCTGCCGGACTTGTCAACTGAAAATTATTTAAAACCTGACCGTACATTGTGTCCTCTTCCTTTCTGGTCTTATGTTGGTAGCGCCCCTGATTTTCTCAGGGGCGCTTTATGTTATCAGCAGCAGCCGCCGTCTGCCTTAACAACGGAGGCCAGCAGGGATTCCTCGCGGCAGTCGGGAAGCTGCGAGAACGGAAGATCGACCTGCGCGGCAGTCAGCGGAGTGCCGTTAAACGTGACGTTGCCAGCGGAGAACGGGACGTCCAGAGCGTCAAAAGCCTGACGCGGAGTGGTGGTCTCGGAGTCGAAATTGTCAGCCTTACGGACGGAAGCATTGCGAACCTTAACGTTGATGATCATGATATGTATCTCCTTTTGTTTCAAAAAATTTTTGTTTTGTTGTTTGATAGATGGCTGGATGGCACAAGAGCCGCCGGATATGCCCGGCGGCTCACTCTGCGGAATTACTCCACAGTGATGCTCTCGTTGATCTTGCTGAGTTCGGCGGCGATTTCGGTCGCGGCATCAGCGAAGCCCTTCTCGATCTCGTTGATCTTCAGCAGGGCAGCACCGTAGGTCTCGGCGATGTACGCCTTGGCATCAGTCACATCATCGGGGATGTGAACCGTGATGGCAGCCTTCTTCTCGGGGTCAGCCTGAGAACCAAAGGTTGCGCCGAACTTGGAAACAGAACCCTCGCCGGTGCCAGTGGCGATGCGATACAGTTCCTTCTTGTTCTCGTCTCTCAGAACAAGAGCATTGGGACGATGCTTCGCCAGATTCTGAAGTTCCTTCAGGGACGCAGCGGACTCGATGAACGCGACATTACGAACTACCTTAACATTTGCCATATTGATGGCTCCTTTCTGCCCATTTATGGGCGACACAAAATATGTATTTGATTTGCCGGTATAACCGTTGCCCGTCACCGCCACGAGGAGGCTCAAACCATGGTGACATATAAAAGCCTCCGGATTGATTTCCGGAGGCTAAACGAAGTCTTTCAAATTAACTTCTAACTCATATATTGTTGTTTCTGCAACAAAGCCCGCATACGAAATCGCGTCGCGTGCCCTGGGGACGATTCGCCATGCGTCTATTACGCCTCGACTATTACATCCAACGAATGGGAACTCCAGGACTCTACGCCCGCCAGCGCCTAGCTCCCACAATGAACTAGCAAATTCTTGCGCCGTATTCTCAACTAATTTACAGCCGATACTAGACAAGTGCAGAGCGACGCTCGCTGCCTCATCTTTTGTCTCTATTTGCACGAGGGTCTTTTGCCAGTCAATCATTGATGTTTCCTCACGAAAGTTCTGAATTAAATAAAATCTGCTAAATTAGGCTCTGCAACCTGTACTGTCGTTGCGCATAAAAAGTCTGTATATGAAATTACCTTCCTGTCTACGATATCCCTCCATGCGTTTATTGAGTCGTTATAATCGACGCCGACATATGGGTAATCAAGACGCATATTTTCGGATGGATAGCATGCACATAGCGACTCAGCGAACTCGTCTATAGTCTCATCTTCAAGATAATATCCAAGCTCAGTTAGGAACCGAACAAAATCGACAACATCGGATGTCGTCTCGCATTTGACAAGTGTGTTTTTCCAATCGATCATAGACAATCTCAACCTCCAGTCTGCATGGATTTCCAGATAGCCTTTTCGACGCTTGTGTATTGCTGCTTGCCATCGAACAAAAGCAAACTCTGCAAGAGCTGTTCCTCTTGTTGGTTGAGGGTAGCGCCTTGGAAGTACCACGGTAGCAGCTTTTGAATATGAGATTCAATAATATGATGAGCGCCATACGTCCCGTTCTCGCTGACAATCATTGTTGAGCGGCGTTGTGGGTTAATCCAGACCTGCGTATTCAGCCTCACGGTTCCTATCTTCGGAACCTCGACGCGACGCAGCTCTTCCTCCAACTTTGATTCTCTGGTATATCCAAGCAAAACCTTTTTTAATGTAGATTCGATATCGTGCATTGTCAGATCGTAATTTGAAAGCTGTTCTTCATTTAAATCGTTACGCGCCCCAAGGCACATATACACGACATTGTTTGCCATTTTTATGTTTCTCAAGCATCTCATCATCAACTCAATAAGGTGTTTTCTTGCACCGGCGGAGTTGCACTCGTTCTGGCTAAAATCCATGCTGGAATACTTAAGATCATCTGTGCTTTCCATACGAGGGGTAACAAGCGCTCGTACTGTTGTGATGAATGTTGTATCATTGCGGAAGGACATACCGTGTACATTTCTGAATGCGATATTCGATATCTCGTTTGTAAACTTGAACCGATACCAACAGTGTTTGCTTTCCATATTGACATTTCCCCCTACAGAAAACTTGAAATCGAATCAATTGAAATCTGCATTTGACTTTGAGCGAGATCCGCAAAATTTACGATTACTGGATGGTCTCTGTCATGGTTCGCCGCAAAGTCCAGGCTCTCGTATTCAAGGCGCTTAGTAACATCATAACCAGCGATGTAGACGCAATCGCATGGGTTCCAACTGTCCTCTGCTGCATATCCGGGGCGTTCATTGCTTTCCCAGAGATCAGCACCGCCCCAATGATAACCGCTTGATTCCAATTTATCGCAGAGTTCGTTCCATTCGCCTTCAGATTCGCAATAAATACAGGTATTCGGCGGTATTGTTTTAAAATCAATCATATGTACCTCCAAAAGTTGGTCCGAGTGGCCGGTCTCGAACCGGCGGCCTCGTGATCCCAAATCACGCGCTCTGCCATCTGAGCTACACCCGGAGGGGATGGGGCGGATTGCTCCGCCCCGTTGAGAAAGGAGACGACACATGCAAATGCTGCGGTAGGGCTGTGTCATACCCTATCGCAAGTGGTGGATCTTCAGGGACTCGAACCCTAACTCTATCCGTTATGAGCGGATGGCTTTGACCAATTGAGCTAAAGATCCATACGAGCGGCTTTCGCCGCCCATGACAGAACAATGCCGCCGGAGCGGCTGGAGCCGAATGCGGGGCTCAAACCCGCGACCTTGAGATTACAAATCCCATGCTCTATCAACTGAGCTAATTCGGCATATTGGCGGCGAACGGAGGTGTCGATCCCCACGGCTTTCGCCGCGCACTGTTTTCAAGACAGGCTCCGAGGCCGCTCGAATTCGTTCGCCATTCAAATCGCGCTTTTACACGAAATCTCCGATGCTTTCAACAAACACATTCGGGCTTGAGAGAATATGTTCGCACATATCCGACGACCACGCAAAAGCGTCTTCGTCGTCCTCAGCATCTTCAAAGTACAGTCTCTGGGTTCCATCATGATTATTCCAAGTTGTCGAGATAGTATATTCTTGCCCGCAGAAAACCCGCATTGCTTGTGTGAACACATACTTGCATGGTATTTTGCCATCTTCATCCACACCAAATTCTGACGCCATATCATCCCAATAGCGAATTCTGACGCGATCACCAACAGCAAATGTAGCTGCCAAACTCACACCTCCCTACACAAAATCATCCAAGGATGAAATGTTGATTTGATTTTGGCGTATTAACGCAGACAACGGAACGCACTCCCTACAATAATTAGGAAGTTCTGGCCTTAATGTAGTATTCGCAAACAGCAGGCGTTCGTAACCATCATTGCTACTAACAATAACGCGAGCGTTACGGTGGTCGTACCATTCAACAAGTTCATCAGCATGTAGAATTCCCTGAAGCAACACAGCCAACTGCTCTGCATCCTCACGCGATTCGAGAATCACGCCGATTTCTTTTGCCTTCATCCTCCGGAACAATTCGTTGCCGGTCATATTTATCACCTCAAATCTTCGTTTTATATCAGGTCGTCAATCGTTACCTGTTGGCATAGAATTACGGGAATGGCGCACCTTGCGGCGGACCTTCACAATGACAGGCTCTCTGCGCGGCGCTTTGTTGTGCCGCTCTTCTTCGTGGCAAGCCTCGTTGAAAACCGCCTCGCTCCCGTCCCAGAGCGGCTCGTCGCACTCAAACTCTTTCTGCCAGTGCTTTTCCATGCGCTCTTTCCATTCATCGTTCTCGTCCCAGTAAAGGTATTGGATATCCCGTTTTTCCAGTACCTTCTTAGACGGAACCTCAATGCTTTTTCCCATAATCACAGAGTATACTTCTTGCGCGGTCATGTTGGTGTGGGAAATAACCACCATGCTGAATGGCAGCCCTGCGTAGCAGCACTTTGCGCAGTCGATCATCTCATTCACAGGTCTTCTAATTACGGAGTCCGACATTATATATTTCAGCGGAACAAAATCTTCCTCTGCATCAGAAACCAACAAAAGCTCTGCTATGCCTGGTTTTTCTGCGAGTGCTGCAATCACAATTCGGCTTACCTTCTTGACTGGCAATTTTTTGATTTCTCCTATCATAGTCAAATCCATCATTTCCATCCAATCAAATTGCATCACTCAGATGCGGGTAACTAAGTATCTGCCGCACGATTTCAGCGGCGAGATTTCGCTCCCGTGTGTGGAATCTGGCACGTTGCACCACTTTCTGATCGCAATAAGCCTTGATAATGACGAGTTCGTCATCTGTTAACTCGTCAACGCGGCGCTTCATGAGCGTTATGATTTTGTAGTTGACCACATGAATCCCCCCACTATCTTGATGTGACCAAAAGCGTGATGTGCGCGAACAATCCCGCATCGTCAAAATTATAGGCGACCCTCGTATCAAATAGCTGTTTTATAACATATCGTCGATTGTCTGAACATCTATCACAAGCGATTCCTCGTCTTTAATTTCGGCAAATGTGCACACACGGCTGACAAAACCGTTGTCCTTGTGCCATTGCCACGAGTCACATTCGTCTACATCTACGCTGTACAACTGATTCTCGCCAACGTCCCACCGATACGAATAATACCATCCGCTATACGCATCAGGCCCTACGAGAAGCTCGCGCTGGCGAGCGGTATTTAGACCACGAAGATCGAATATGTCCAAAAGCTGCAAGGCTTCAGTTTTAGACGTGCAGAAAATTGCAAGTTCACCTCGCATGAAATCATCCCAGTTTATAACTGTCACCTCCATTCAAAGAGCGGTTTTATACAAAACCTTCGATGCTGTCGATGGATACAGCGCATACTAAAGCATCTTGGAGATCCACAACGTTCTTCGTATAGCCATTGTCAATATGCCAGTCTCTGTCGCGCAGGTCTTGAATCACCGCAACTCTTGCCTCTGTATGGCGCTCACATCTAACTGAAAGTGTGTGCCCACGATCGTATGTAAACATGTGATCTATCAGTTTGGCTGCGCCAATTCCGTATGCCCCAAGAATTCCAATCAAAACTCTTGCGTCTTCCTTCGTCGGACAGAAAATTGCAGTTACTCCATTTCGGAAGTCATCTATACATGCGAGTTCCATTGTTTCACCCCCATCACATTTTTCCATGGACTTTTATGCATTCCTCGCACATTTTTCTAGCGACTTTCGATGAACTCATAATAGTCCACATCAGTCGCGAAAAGCCTGTAGGTTCCATCGACAAAGCCCATGAATCCAGAGCCGCAGAAGTATCCCTTCATGGCAGCCTCACAGGGTCAGAATCTTCGCCCCGATCATGAACCCGATCAGGAGCAGAGACACAGCTGCGACCGTGAGCGTCGCAACCACTCTGTTCTGAGCCTTGCGGCGCTGCTTTTCAGCCAATGCTTTCGCTTCCTTTGCTCGAACCATGTCGTGATGGCGATTGACAATTTTCGAGAAGACGTCCTCCGGCGCGTAAACCTGAAGGCACATGATGCTTTCGTTTCCCATGATATATTTCCTTTCTCAACAATTATTCTTTAGAGCATATCTCCAACCTGAACCTTGGGATATGATACACACATCCTGCGCGCTGCTTCTTTCAGGATACAAACACCTGTGGAACAGCCTGCGGCGTTGATTCCGTGTTTTCGATACAGATTCCAAATACCGCCGCCGATGAACAGACAGTTTGCCTGACGACATTGAAACCCTGCTGCACGATCCCAATCGCCCATGGATGTATTGTTCAGATACTGGTCTTTCTGGATTTTCTCGCGCAGATATTCCACATCATATGGAACATATTTGCTGACTTCCTGCAAACCTCCGAGGCGGTCAATGATCCGACCGTAAACCTCGGAGTGTGACAGCTTCTGCCCGGTCTTGATATCTACATCGCCCTTGATGCCAGCCGCTTCATGTGGTGTCATTTAAGAACCTCCTCTTACGCATTCAAAGCCTTGCGCGGAATCCGCTTAACCACCGGTTGTGCGACGATTTCCAGCGCCGCGAGTTTAATCAGGTGAGCCTGCCGGATACCGCAGTGGTCGCAATCGACCCGGAGACCGCTCTTGCAGCAGATCGCGCATGAGTTTTGCATACAACGCTCAGCCTCTCGCATGGTCAATGCGTCCTGCTGAAACTCGATACCAACGCACTCAAACTTTGTCATTTGCTCTAAACCTCCGAATCACTTTGATTTTCTCATGTCGGCGAATTGCCCGACCGATCCACTTGAGCCAATAGGGGCTTGTTGCATCGAGAAGCCACAGTGCCCCGATGAACGCTGCGAGATAGATGAAACCAATGCAAAAACCTTCGAGCAATGCCGACATTTTTGTTCTCCTTTCTCATTTTTGGGTATAAAAAATAGACCCACATGAAACCATGTGGGCCGTGCTTACTTTTGAGGACTCCGAATATTTTCGGAGCCCTCTTGATTTTTCTGGCAGCTCTTAGATACTCGGAGTAAGCCACGCGGCAGTATTTGAAGCGTGACGAACGGCCTATGAACCGTGAGTGGCCGACGCAGGAGCAGCTTTCAGTGCTTTGCGTTCCTGGTTTTTGCTGGCAGAAATCTATATCAAAAGAGCAGCCGAAAACCGGCTGCTCAGATGACCTATATCATTTGTTACGAGGATAATAAACCCTCCTGTACGCCTCGTATATAGTCATGGCGTCCATAAAAATCTTATTTCCGATGATTGCGTCAACCTGCGGGCGAGAGACCTTCGCATAAAGGTCAACGCCGCTGGATTCTAACTCGTAGAGCCGATACAAAACCCCGGATCGCGCCGCTGCGGTATAGTTGCAGTGCGAAACCTCGTGATATTTCCGTTCATAAAGCTCCATAAATTTCCCGATGTTGGATGTGATCTGCCGTCCAGTATACGGAGTGCCATATTTCTTTGACCCCTTCGGCAGCATACGCTTGATGAAAAACCCTAGGTCGTCCGCGTATACCGGGAACGAACCAGAGATAAATCTTGTCGCGGTAAAAGTCTTCGAGTAAACCCTCAAAGCCTCCCAGAAGCATTCCGGAATGTTATACTGATAAATAGAACCATCCATATTATAGATAATTCTTGCGTCGAAGTTGACCTGCTCCTTCTTAATCTTCGGCGCGTCGTTGATATCAAAACCAAGCCACGCGAAAATCAACGCGGGGATGACCTCAAAACCCTCGGACAAATCATAGACCTTGGAAATGTGTTGGATTAAAGCCTCGGGAGACGGCTGAATATAGGCTCGAATACCAATGGCATAATCAATGTCTGTGCGCGGGTCAAAGCCCTCAATCATATCAGAGTAGTGAAATGACTGATTGGTTTCGTGTGCCCACCTGTTGTATGCTTTAATAGCCTTGCAAATCGGATAAACCGCGTCAAGGTCAACCCACTCGCAAGCATTCATCATGTCCTGAAACTGTTCCTTTGAAACCTCCAAGACATCCATATCAAGCTTTGATTCTATCTTCCGTTCAAACCACTCAAACCTTTTACGCGTACTTGTTTTTGATGCTTCAGAACCGCCCAAAGTCTCGAAGTATTTCTCTTTGATTTCCCTGTTGTACACAAAATCACCACATTTCACAATAGTCCTCTTGTGGCCATTTTAACCGCAAAAGTATGTATTGTCAACCGAAATGTGGCTGTGAATGTTATTTCCTTGGAAAACCCTGGACGTTTTTAGAACGTCCGTTCGTCATATTGACGAACCGGGCAAAACGCCCGGTTCGTCTTGTCAACTCTGATACCGCGTGATATGATAGGCTAAGGTTAGAACCGTGTACTCAGCGGACTCGATAAATGCGATGTTACGAACTACTTCAACATTTGCCATATTGATAGCTCGGAAAGGAGCTAGATGAAGCAATACCTTGAACAAATCGTATGCAGCTTGCTTGCAGCGATTATTTTCGAGATGCTTAAAACCATCGTTCGCACACTGTTCTAACTTAGGGGCGCGAAAGCGCCCCATTTTTATTCTGCGGCACAGAGTTATAACCTATGAAACCGCAGGCGTTGGAGCGGTTCGCCCATACTGTCGGTTTACGATTGCGGATGCAAAAGCCTTGCACCCCTTCTGATAATCAGGGTTCGGATAAAAAGCCCAGAGGATAGACGCCTCCTGCTTTGCAAGGCTATCAGCGGGGCGCAAAGCCTCCTGACGATAGATTTCCTTCCAACGCTTCATCTCCGCTCTTGCGGCGCGTCTGAGGTTCGCAGAGGTATCACTTGAAACCTTCCGGGACTTGATTTTCCCGGAACACTTATCATAGATAAACAGATATCCTACCATGTTTAGCCCTCCTCAAAATGTAAAGCCCACAAAAACCTTGTCGCTCTTACGCAGCGGGCCGGAATCCTTGCTGATATCATCCCAGTTAGGCGCATAGTACGCCCGCATAGAACGGTCATACTGCAAACCCTGATAGACTGCTCTCTGAATTTTTCCAGAGCGCGAAACCTTGCGGAAGAACGCATTACGACCGTTCTTGCTGCTCAAAAGCTGCTCGACCGTGACAACGTAACCTTCCGCTCCATCCGGCGCGGAGATCGGGTCATCGCACTGCGCCCACTCGGAAATTGGTGCGTCGGTCATGTCAAAACCTCCAGCGATTGCTGTCGTCCTCGTACCCGTCGGAATCGACAGCGCGGTTATATGCGCGTTCGGCTTCATCGTAGTCGAAGCCCGCAACTTCCATCAAATCAGCGATAAAATCTTCCATGATAAAACCTCCCGTCCCTCAGAATCCGAACTTGTCACGATACGCCGCCTGTGCAGCCGCGTCATCGAACAAAACCTTGTAATCGCCGTCGTCAGTGATGATAGCTTCGCCGTAGCAGAAAATGTCGCTGCGGTTCAAGTCGTGGACAAACCGCCACGAATCCAAAAACCTCTTGTACATTGCGTCCATGATAGACCGCCCCTTTTCTCAAAATCCCCACTCTGCGTTACACGCGGGCTTGTGACCGCCGTTGGCCGCATTAGGGCGCGGGCTTTCGCCCGCGTTGGTCTAATTCCATTTACTCCGCCTGCGCAGACTCGTCCTGTGCAGTCTCCACGATGGTCAGGCCGAGCTTTTCAGCCGCTGCGCGAACCTCGGCTTCGGTAAACTCCACCTTGCCGCCCTTTGTCGCTTTGCGGACAGCCTCAGCGGACTCATCGGTATACAGATAGCCGCCGTCCTCCATGCGCGTTTTGACCACAGCGAACAGCTTCTGCTCGAAGAAAGCCTCGCGCTTGATAGTTACACCAGTGTCATGGCCCGTGCCGGTTTCAGGCATGATAGCCTTCATCAGCTGTTTCACGTCAGCTTTGTACATGGTCTTCGGGAGCAGTTCGGGCGGAAGGATAGCCTTCACCAGTTCACCGAGCTGGATCGTCAGACCCGTGACGGTGGGTTTCGTATCCCAACCGATAGACTTCCGGTAAGACACGTCGTCAGGCGTCAGCGCAATATCACTGGACGCTTTGCCGCTGTCACGCACTTCCATCAGCGCCATGTTGTAGCGAAGGATACGAACCATCTTATTCCACGCGCCGACCTGCGTGATTTTGCGTGTCGGGTTTGCCGCGTCCAGCGCCTCAAACGGGACGTAGCGCTGCGTGTCGGTCAGTGTGAACAGACCGGTATCCTTGTCAGCCTTGACGCCCTTGATGGACGCGAACGGGTTTGCAATGTACTCTTGATACAGGGGCACTACGTCCAGACCGGACAGTTCGTTCACGCGGTCTTTGACCAGCTGTTTGTTGAGCGCAGACAGCGCCGTCTTGAGCATTGCCATGGTGTCAGTGTAGTCACGTCCGGCCTTAACAGCTTCGTTGACGCTTGTGAGTTCGCGGGATACGTCCGCATACAGTTCTTCCCTTGTTTTAATTTCAGCCATGATATTTAATCTCCAATTCTCATTATTTTTTTGAGTTTAGCACTCAGTAAGGCGCGCGTCTTTTTACGGACACGCGCCCGGTCAATGCTAAAACGGTACTAGTGTTGCGGCTGTCAGTCTCGGTGCTGACTTTTCCCATCCGTGCCGCGCCGCGCGGCGTGGTGCTCTTAGACGACTAGATTTCTATACTAAACGGCGTATATAATCGACACGTCGCCCACTTTGGGTTTACACGTCCGGGACTACCCTACACCCGGAAATTGCAAGTTTTTAACGCTGTTCTCGCGGCTTCCGCCGTTTACGCCCGGTTTATATGCCTCTTGCGTCGCTTCAATGGGAACCATGCTATGGATACACCTGTACCGTGAGTTCTTTTCATTTTTTGCGCTTTTATTGCGCGCTACCTACTACGCGCCGCCTATGGACGCGCTACCCGTTGCGTTTGTAAGACGCTTTCACCGCCGCCTATTGCTAGACGTTTCGCGCGGGTTCGGTAACAATCGCTATTGTCAGGCTATAGCAATAGCGTTCCCTGTTTGTTGCTCACAGTCGGACCTTGCCTTCTGGTTTTGCCGTGTCAGTTCTCACGGGAAATTGTTCGGTCTTGCGGCGCAAGCGCCGCCGTTTCGGTCTAATTCCGTTTACTTGCGTAAAAAGAATATACCACGCCCCTTATACACGGATTCCACCCGCCGGGGATTATTACAGAGGTTCAAAAACAGATTGCAAAGTGCGGGGATATATCCGCCGCGCTTGCGTGTAGTCTGTAAACAGGGTCTACACCAGAGCAAGAGCCGTTTTTTTACACTCCGTGGAATTTTCAAGGTTCAAAATGAACGTTGGTTCATACTGCTAGAATTGCGTCCGGGCTTCCGCGGGAGCTGTTTCCCCGCCCGGATTCGTCTATGCCGTCCGCGTGATACGTCCGGCGTGTCCAGAGGTCAGCACCGCGCCGCGCTCCGCACGGTTTTTTATTCTGGTTCTCCGTCCAGTTCTGCGGTTCACGCGGCGGTTTGCACCGCCTCTTGACATTTTGGAGTATACCACATTTTCAGGCCGTTGTCAAGAAATATTT
>ERZ1035027.49-NODE-49-length-81620-cov-38.097382_pt1 | contig 81620 bp, 96 predicted proteins | sample MGYA00520604_ERZ1035027 | MGnify/ENA primary metagenome ERZ1035027 (study PRJEB33766, sample SAMN09781743) | gut metagenome | biome: gut microbiome | host: Homo sapiens | place: Madagascar | study: EMG produced TPA metagenomics assembly of the PRJNA485056 data set...
GTTAAGGATCTGAAAGGTCTCGTTATAGACAAGCTGCCCGATTATGGGGATTGGGTGGAATCAGGAAAATAAAAAAAGCCCGACCTAAGCCGGGCTACGCGAGCCATCTGGCTCGAATCTACGATAGTAGAAATTAGCTCTTTTGTGAGCGTTTTAATCCACAGGCTGATGCCTGACTGTCAACGGAAGTTGTTTTTTTATTCCTATTCCATAAAGGTACGATTTAAAAGCCTCCGAAGACAGGTGCAAATATAAGAATTAAAACGGTACAGACAAAGAAATTGGCTGTATTATTAACAAAGATTTAGAAAACAATTCTATTATGGCAGAACAGATTAGAGTATGGAAGTCGAAGAACCTGCGCTCCACCTATATGCTTGTATATAGAGACGAGCTGACGGGGAGGCTGCGTGTCACTCGGCTGGATGGCAGAAAATGCGAAAACGAGAAGGGCCTAATAAACAGTTATAACATGTTTGGTGGTGGTCTTTGGGCAGCTTGCAGGGACATGGGCAACGATGTTGCTGAGATACGCGCTGCCGTGGATCGTGAGATAGCCGAGGAGACTGCACAGCGCGAGCGTGAGGAGCTTCGCCTGAAAGCGGAAGTTGAAGCAAAAGCGAAGGCTTTACAGGAAGCCCAGGAAATCAGGGCGTCACTTGCCGGAACAAAGGACAGCGTGAGCATCAAGCCTATCGAAGTACTGCAGCGGTACGACCCGCTGGAGGAGCACCTGGAACAACTGAAGCCTGGTGAGTATGCCGTTTGCGTCAATTACAAGAAGAAGGGCACGTTGGAGCTGCGCACGAAAGCACGAACGACCGACCATCTGAAGGTGTTGGCAAAGGTGACGAAGGAGGAGAATAATAGTAAAGCAGCTTTACATCGTTTTGCCGTGAAGGTGCGCGAGGCGTATCAGTCGGGCATTGTCATCATCGGCAAGACTCACGCCATTCAGGGCTTCGGCAAGCGTATTGTGGACGCTGCTCCCTGTATCAGGGAGAGTCAGAATACTTATTATTCATCGTCTGCGCCACGTCAGTACTACGACAAGAACACGCTTGTGTATATGAAGTTGGAGCAGATAGAGAAGAACGACAAATAAAACATTTACATTATAGACTATGGCAGAAAACAGTAAAACGACGAGGACAGCAGGCAGACCTGCCATCGGCGGCACCAGACGACAATATGTAGTGACTGACGATGTGCATGAATGGATAATGGCACACGGTGGCGGCAAGTATATTACAGATACCATGCGCTGTGTGCGCGTTACAAGCGGAGGCAAAGGTGCTGTGACAGATTACGCGATGTGCATTCTTCGCGCTGCCACTTGTTTCGATTTTGAGGTAGACCTTACCGAGCCTTATGCTGACTTAGGATTGAAGGCTCGTGATATGATATTGTCGGAGGTAAAAGAGCCTGAGACATACTATGTGTACAAGGAAGGGACGTGGAAAGATGGCGTTTTCTGCAACAACATTGGCTCCCTTGTTATTAGTTCACCGTCAGAATGCCCTGAAGACGAAAGTAAGCGACGTTATTACAGACCGTCTGGAAACTTCGGGGATTATAAGCGTATTCCTTACAAGTGGGTGAAGGCGGGTGACTATTGCTTGGTAAATCGGTATATCGACGACAAAGCACGAGTCGTAGGCGTATTGGCGCAAGTAGAGAAGTGAAAATAAACAATAATAAAAACAAAGTATTATGGCAACAAAGAAAGTTTATCCGTTTATTCATGCAAAACAATGCGGCGAAGGTATTGAAGACAACTCAAATGTAGTGTTCGATGCTCGCGAGGTAGAGAGTTATAGCTTTTATTCGCGTGAAGACGATGACGACATAGAAGAAGATGATGCTGTGACAGTCTGTTTCAAGTCGGGAAAGGAAATGAATTTGTATTTGAATCTCGATCAGGAAGTATATCCAGGCGACGACTTGATTACAGCCATCGACATGGTGCAGTATTCTCACTTCTGGCACGACAACGAAGATTCTACCCCTAACGAGAACGAGGATTAACACAACAAGAATAACATTTTAAATACTTTATGGAAGATGAAAAGAATTGCAAATTTCGACGATTATCGTGCGCTGGTGGACGAGATGAAGGTGTATGACTACAACTATTTCCAGCTGAACATGCAGTCTATCAGCGACGAGAGATATGACGAGTTGTATTTCGCCTTGCAGGAGTATGAGGAGGCGCATCCCGACGAGGTGCTGAAGGACTCGTCTACCCAGCATTGCTACAGCGAGAACGGCAACGGCAAGCGCACGGTGGCACGCCGCACGGCCTGTCTCTCGATGAAGAAGCTGCATGATGCAAAGGCGGTGGTGAAATACCTGAGAGCGCAGCAGAGAGCTGCCAACATCAACGGCAAGGGAGCGAAGGTGGATGTAGAGTGGAAGTTTGACGGCGAGACCGTAAGCCTTGTGTATCGTCGCGGTGCGTTATCTGAAGCGACCTATGGACACGGCAAGGAGCTGTATGGTATCGACTGCCTGGAGCACATGAAGTATGTGAATGGCGTTGAGGGATATGTGGAGCAATGGAAGGACGAGGACCGTGTGGAACTGAGAGGTGAGGTGATTATCTCGCTTGAAGAGTTCGCTCGTTATAGCAAGGCAGGTAAGTCGCCAAGATCCACAAGCAATGGCATTATGTCGAAGAAGGAGGCTGTGCCGTCGGAGTGCATCCATCTGGAGTTTCATCCCTTCCGCTTGATAGCCGACGGGGTAACATTGCATTATTATGCGATGGACGAGCTGGCTTATAGAGGTTTCCTCACTTGCGGTTTCGTGGAGCAGATAGACCTTGGCAAGAGCGACGACGAGTTGACGCAGGACGTGGAGCGCATAGTATGCACGGCTGAGCTGGAGCGCGAAAAGCTGCCCTACCCTACCGACGGTCTTGTCCTCAAGTTTGACAACTACGACTATTACGACCGCATAGGCTATACTGACCATGACGCAAAGTACAACTGCGCGTTTAAGTTTCGTCCCGTATTCAAGGCCGTAACCACATATCGCGGACACCATACCACGATAGGCGAGAAGACGGGCAAGGTGACGTATATTGCCGACTTTGACGAGGTGGAGATGAACGGACACCGTTTTGCACATGCCAACTGTGGAAGCGAGAAGACCTTCAACCAGAGGGGCCTTGTGGCAGGTTGCAAGATAGAGGTCAGCTTGCACGGTGATGTTATTGTGTGCGTGGATGGCAAGGTGGAGGCTGAGCCTGAGATTAATCATAGTCAGGAGCCAGAAGTAGAGCCTTGCGTTATAGAGTCTGAGATTAATCATAGTCAGGAGCCGGAAGTAGAGCCTTGCGTTATAGAGCCTGAGATTAATCAGAACCAGGAGTTGGAAGCAGATCCGGAACCTATACCCCAGCTGAAGCCGAAGCGCAAGCGTAACTATCCCCTGGTAGGCGAGCCGACGCTACGAGCGGAACGCGAGGACACGTCGGAAAGTGAAGACAAGGGCATGAGCGTGAAGACGGTGTTGGCGGGTGTACTGGCGGTGCTGATGGCTGTGTCAACGGGAGTCGTGATGTTGGCGTTTGCGGGCGCTGCGGTGTTCTTAATGCCGATGTTGGGAGGAATGCGGGAGTGAGTTTTAACCGCAGAATACGCAGAAGTCGCGGAATTTTCGAGTGTAATGTATATCAAAATATTTCTGTGTATTCTGCGTTTTCTGCGGTTCTTATAATCATTATTAAGTATAAACATTATGACAGTAGAAGAGTATATTGACAACTTGAAGGTTATTGCGAAAAACGCCGGAGCAGCGAAAACTGGCGTGGAGATTGAAACTGAGGACGGATATTTAATCAGTATCTATGTAACAAAGAGACAAAATAAAAAGTAGTGTAATTTGTGAAAAATCAGAAATTCGAGATTCGCATTGTCGTAGGTGACGATGACGAGAAAGTGGGAGTGCACATGGTAGTATGGAAGGACGGAAAACTCATAGATTTAAGTTTGCTTAAAGCCGAGAGCCTAATACAGATATATGTGGTTCTGAAGTGCGCGTTGGCAGCTTTTTCGAGTCGCTATCTCGATAAGATGAAGAAACAAGGAGTTAGATCCGAAGGGGAGAATAGCGGGATTGTGAATTAAAGTAATTAGAAAAGCATTTTTAATCTTTTAAAACTTTATAGAATTATGGCAGAAACAGAGAAATTTTCAAAGAGTCAGATTGCAACATTGAAGCACATCCAGAAGAAAGGTTTTGCGGGGTATCGACGTGTGGATGGAAAACCAGCTTGTCCGGAACTGGAGGAACTCGTGGAAGCAGGGTATCTTGAGACGTGGTATCAGAGTATGTTCGGCGAGGACGTGTACAAGCTGACGGAGAAGGGCGAAAACCTGGTAAGGTCGCTTGTAGGGTAAAATCCGTTGAAACGGTTGAATCCGATGTTAAAGAAAGGTCGGGTTCATCCGTTTCTTTTTATGATTGGCGTGTGGACATAACAGTAAATGACGAATTGGACTGATAATGAGGAGAGTGGATTTACACTATTACATAAATCCACAAAACCACAAATCAACATTCGTGTTTTTCCATAGATACACAAACACATCCACACATAAATCCATAAACGCATACATAAACTAACCAATAAATCAAGACATAAATCAATACATAAAGTAACAAACAAAGAAACCAATACATACATAAATACACACATCAATAAATAAACAAATAAAGAAATGAACAAACGAATAAAGAAAACAATCAATAAAGAAATAAATCAACAAATAAATGTGCGTGGATGTTTGGATATGTCGGTTTTAATTCTTAAATTTGCAACGTGTTGCAGAAACGATGTTTTCTGCATACATGAATAGATATTATTAACATTTAAATACTTTTACAGAATATGGAAAGACTCAGAGAAGTGCTTGCCTTTGTAAATCATAAAGGCGGTGTAGGCAAGACAACAACAGTGCAGAGCCTGGCAGCAGGTTTGCGTCGTTTTGGTAAGGGTAAGTTCGGTGAGAATGCCGATGGACGCAAACGATTACCACGTGTGCTAATAATCGACCTCGACCCTCAGGCGTGCGCCTCGTTCCTCTTCGGATGGAGTGAGACCCAGAATGTAGGCAAGCCTACCGTTTACGACGCTTTGGTACAACAGAGCAATCTGCCCGTCTATCAGGTACGCGAGGGCGTTTACCTCGCTCCGGCTGCTGCACAGCTCATATCCATTGAACCGTTCCTAAATCAGCGTGCCGTGCCTCGCAAGGTGCTTTGCAAGTTGCTTGCCAAGCCTCTGAACGAAATGGCAGGCACCGAACTGGCAGACGAAGGCGTAAATACCGTCGTGGATGCCTTCGACTATGTGCTTATAGACTGTCCTCCGGCTATGTCGTTGCTCACATACAATGCACTTACGGCAGCCACAAGCGTGGTGTTGCCCGTGCAGCTTGAAGTGTTGGCAACAAAAGGTATTGCCGAAATCATCAACGCTATAGAGGAAACACGTGAGGATCTTAATCCCGACCTTGACATTCGCGGTTTGCTGATGGTTATGAGTAACGACCAGACTAATGCCACAAAGGAGTTTAAGGCATACCTTGGCGATAAGTATCAGGACTATATGTTTGATGCTTACACACGCCGCGACACCAAGATGGTGGAAGCCCAGGCTATGCGAGAAGACATCTTTACTTATGCACCATATTGTAGGGTAGGGCAGGACTACGAGCGTTTTACCAAGGAGATAATCAACAGTTTCACTTTTTAATATATTATAGGGTATGGCAAGAGAAATGAAGAAGCGAGTTGCGCATTTTGGTCTGGAAAATTCAGACGCTATAGACGAGAACGAGCGCATCTTGGAGGCGGGTAGACAACAGCGTAAGGAGAACAGGGAGAACAAGGAGAGTAGGGAAGCGGCAGCGAGTGCTGCCACTGCTCCGACCTCAGACGCTCTGGGTACAGACAAGCCGACTGCTTCTACAACAACTGAAACCGAGATACCTACAAATGTAGCAAATCAGCCGGCAACCACATCATTCAGCAACAATGTTGTAATGAACATGCGCAAGCCGAAAGGCAAGAAGACCGAGAACGGCATTACTATCTACGTGCCTATGAAATATTACGAGCGCATTGCCCTAATGAAAATGCGCACGGGTGTACCAATCAAGGATTTGGCGTTACAGGCAGTGATAGAGTTCTTGGATAGAAACAAGTAAGGTAAAATCCTACTAAAGTTTTTTACCTCAAGGTGTGCGAGGTAAACAAAAACGTAGGTTTAGACTTTAAGGTACAAACCTACGTTTTTGTTTACGAAGTCACTACAAAAGTGAGCCGAAGTCACTACAAAACTGTGCTGAAGTCACTACAAAAGTGAGCCGAAGTCACTACAAAAGTGTGCTCTTTTGGCGTGTAAGAGACTGATAATCAGCTATAATTTCGTGTCGGAATATAGAATATAAGAATATAGATGATTCTATAGTAATTTATAAATTATAGAAAAAATAAAAAAATAACCGATTCTTCTATATTCTATATTACCGAAAGACTAAGAGAAAGAAAATCAATAAGTTAGGAGACAAAAGAGCACACTTTTGTAGTGAAAACAGCACATAAATGTAGTGACTTCAGCACAAAAATGTAGTGACTTCGGCACACTTTTGTAGTGACTTACAGGTTACGACTCTAAAAAAGCATGGTATGGAAGACAATAAGCAGATAATAAAGAAATATATCAACACCCCCTTTGCCTATGCCAGGGCGCAGAAAGGATTGACTTTGCTCCAGCAGAACATCATGGTAAAGGTGGTTGAACATCTACAGGTGTATATAGGCAAGTACTTTAAAAATCCTGTATTGCAAGATTCCAAGGAAGACCCTAAGCCTATGATGACGCGCGAGGATAGGGATAATTTGCCTCCTGTGCGCATAGAACTGAGCGAGCTGGGTGTATCTTCCAGTTCGTACAGCAGAGTGCGTGAGGCGTTAAAAGAAGTGCTAAACGTGCAGTTAGAGAAGAACACGTTTGACGATGAAGGAAAACCTGTAAAACGTTTAATACAGATATTCTCGAAGATAGACACACCTGTTACAGACAAAGGGACACAGGTGAGGATGAAGTTAGGCGAGGATGATGAACTGACTGACGTACAGGTGGACCGTACACGAGGATATGTAGACATCTACCTGAATACGGATATGGTCTTTGAAATGTTCGACATGAATCTTGGCTACGTATCGCATCCAAAAGACATAGCACGTATAGGCAAGGTTGACAACATGCCCTTGATGTATTATCTTGTCAGACATAAGATGAAGAACTTCGATCTATCTAAGGTGGAGATAACCCCTTTTGAAATACGCGACTATTTGGGACTTGTAAAACGTGATGCTGACGGTAATGTGACTGACGTAAAATATCCCCGTTATAGTATGTTTAAATCGCGCATAATAAAAACAGCTCTTGACGATATAAAACGTGCTTGTGATGCGGGGCAGATAGATTTCTATTTCGACATAAAAAAAGAGGTGCGTCCACGAGGTAAGACAAGGGGAGAACCGAGTTATATAGAGTTTGTAAAGGTGGCGGATAAGAAGAAAGCAAAGCAAGACCACCGTAAGGCTTCAGAAAAGCGACTGTGCAAGACGTTGTGCGATATATATCCTACGCTTGCCGAGAAGCGCATGATGGCTATATTCAAGACGGTTCCCGAAGACCTTTGGAACGACTTCAAGACGTATGCCTATAATGGTGTGCCCAAGGCAGTGGAGCAGCCGCATAGCTGGAACGGTACGATGGAAGAGTTTGTGTTCTATATCATGGGGCAGTGGATAAAGCAGCATAGTGCGAAGCTGGGACAACAGCAGCAGACGTTTGCCTTTGCCGAAGCCGAGGAAATCAAACCAGGTGGAAAGGAGTGGCAGCAGTTTTTGTGCTTGATAGACAAAGACCTTGCAGCCGATTTGCGGAAAGCTCAGTTCTTGTCGTATGATGGTACGTACCTTCTTTTAGGAGTACCGAATAAAGCTCTACCTACAATGATAGAGGAGCACTTAAATGATATTGCCGTTTTAAATCATACTGAAAAATGTTCGGCAAAAGTATTCGGCAAGATATTATCTCTGAAATATAAGATTGTAAAACAATAAACCTTCACACCGCTTACCCATTCCCATAAGGTTGGCGGTGTTTTATTATGTCCTGTTGATGTTAGCTACTTTTTCTAATTTTGTAGGCGTAATCAACAAGACATATATATGGGAAAAATCAAATCAGTTATGTTCTGGCTTCTGGCTGTAATCACGTTTGCGAGCTGCACTGCCTCACGTAAGGTGGAGCAGGGGAGTAGTGAGCAGCAGCGTGATAGTGTTGTCTCCGTTGTTATGGATAGTGTGGCGAAATCAGAGGCAAGGATGGATAGCAACGCCGTTTCAATCACGGACGAGAGCCACACTACTGGCACCATGACCGACAAGGGCAGCAACGAGGAGACAATCTCCGAGCGAGTGACCGAGAGCACGGATGCCCAGGGCAACAAGACCACTACCACCGACCGAACCATACACCGCAAGGGCGACTATGAGCGCAATGTCACATACGAGGCACGACTGAAGCATCAGGAAGAGATAATATCACGGATGCAGCACACTATAGATAGCTTAGTGTTGAGTAATAAACTGAATGTTGGCACCCATTTGGCAAAGAAAGACAGCACGAATGTGGTGAAGGAAAAGAATACGAAAGATATAAAGTCTGCGTCTAAAGGAGAGGCTATAAGGAAAATGATTGCTGTTGTTCTCGTTTTTGTTTTCTTATTTTGTTATTATAAGTATGAAGTAAAAAAAAGAGGCTTATGAGCAGAAAGAAACAAAACATAATAGAGAATACCGAGCAGCCGGAAGTAACTCTTCAAGACTTTGTAATTCCTGCCAAGATAGAGGCTTTCTGTGAGAAATACAAGCCTCTCGACCATTGGCGTGAAGACTGCGACATGTTCACCGACTATCAGCTTCGCACGTACTTCAAGGCAGTAGTATGTCCGTTGGGCGATCCGCTGGCATTGTACCTACAGGAGTTGGCTGTGAGAGGCTTTAAGATGAAGGACGATGAATGCGGCGAGCCAGTCATCTACGCTGCGCTACGATGAATTTTGAATTAGGAGTTAGGAGTTAGAAATTGGTCGCCTTTGGCGATTTTGAATTATTTAGTTTTGAATTTACAACTATAAAAAATTATAGACATGAAGAAACCTCATTATTTTTACAAGATTTCGGCTACATCTAATGTTGGCCGAGACATTCAGGCGTTTATGCACCGTTGTCAGGAAGCCGAAGAAAAGGCACGTGAGTGGGCAGACAAACAAGGCGCGAGCAGTTATTACGAGTCGCCTGAAGGCATGGCAGGTGGAGTGGGAGCCGTGGAGTTTGCTGACACTACTGGACGTGACGGTTGGGACAAGGAAGTGTCGCCCGACGGACGTGTGTTCTTCTTCCCCATCGAAGGCACCGACTTGGAGAAAGAGATGAATGCCCTGCCAGTCGTGAGTGAGGCCGAGCTGTTTGGCATACTCACCCTTCAGCCGAAGCGCACTAAAGACACCCTGCCATTGCCCATGACATTTGGCAATAGCACCCCCATCGTGTTCTTGCATCAAGGCTTCTGGTATGCCGATGTTCCGTATGTAAGTGCCGATATGACGCTCATGAATATAGAAGAGAAAGAGTTTTACCGTCGCAGAATGGCGGCCATAAACGAACAGAAATAAGTAGTAAATCATAAGTGGTTAATAATTAGGTTTTAGTTTAGATTAGTTTTTTTTGCGTTACCCGTCCGTGATGGATAGGTAACGCTTTTGTTTTATATGTCAGTCGTGCGTGGGGCGGTCGGCAACCATATAGCCATCGTTCATGCCCATGTTCATATTGGCGTTGTGTTTCGCTTCGTTTAGCATACGAGTGAGATTAGCTATCTGTTTTTGTTGCTCGGCAATAACATCGAGCAGACGATGCTGCTGTGTCATGTGCCTATTCTCTAATGCCACGATAGCCGCAAGGTTAGCGTCACTGATATTGTCAGTTATAGGCAGACTCGTATTTCCCTTCTCGCCTACAGCGTTGCTGGCAGTAGGCTTTGCAGTCTCTTGCGTATCATCAGCTTCTCTCGGCTTCATAACAACGCCAGGCACTACTGATGGGGTAATGCGTACATCGAGAGGGTTGAGCATAGAACGCTCTCCGTGCTGCCGTTCATCCGTGCCACTTGCGTAGCCTTGTATAGGTTCAAGAATATCGTTAGGCGTAGGCATACCAGGCACAACAGCGCCCTCTGTGCCAGCATCGACATCACGGAAGAAAGCAGATAGAGGAATTTGGAACGTGTTACAGAGTCGGAGCATACTGATAACGGGCATCGGTCCCTCGCATCTCACCCATGCCTTAAAACGATTGTTAGACTTGGCACCGAGAGCTTGCAGAATCTCGCCTTTTGGTATCTCGGGGTTTGCTTCGAGCCATTCGTTTAAAAAAGAGAAATTGTACTGGTACTTCATAATGATAAGTGTTAATGTGAAATCTTTAAACATTAAAAAATGTAAAACTATTGATTTAACCAATAGTAAGAGTTGGTGATTTCAATTTTAAGAATTATATTTGCATCAAATTTAAGAAATAAGAATTAGATGACAAAGGAAATCGTTGAAAAAATCACAAAATCATACACACCATTACAGACAGATGACATGTCGGTTGAAGACAAGAAGTCTCTGTATATGACTTTGGCAAAGAAAGGCTTTACTCTCGCCACTTTTTATCTCCGTTTCTTTCAGAAGGGATTTTCTGAATGGGAGATAGAAGGCATCGATGAGTGTAAACGTCAATTCTTACTATTGACCGATGTGTCGCAGCCATTGTTAGAATATGTGGACGAGGAAAATCCTCAGATGGTGAAGGGCGACAAGGGGTATCTATATACCTTGGCGCAGAGCAACGAGCCTGGTATATTCTATTCTTGTTTAAAACGAGTGAACGCCGGTATGTGCAACAAGTTCATCGCTTACATGAACGAGCGAGGAATGAGTGCGGCAACAGTGATAAAGCGTTTTACCACCGACAACTGGAAACCGTGGGAGAAGGAAGGCATACGAAAACTTCTTACTTCTTATACAACTAACGAATAATTATAAATACACTAAAAAATGCTTGATATTACGCTTGATTTTGAAACTTGTTCACTGACTCCTACCGCAGCTGTCATGTCGATTGGTGCCGTGGCGTGGCAGCGAGATAACGAGAAGTCTCCTTTTTATGATCTGAAAGATGGTAGTACACAGGATCCTTCAAGTGTATTCTCTTGCCACATCGACCTTCGTAGTATGTTTGTCAACAACTTCACTTTCGACGGCAAGACTGCAGAATGGTGGGGTGCAAAGAGTGATAAAGCTAAGGCCTCGTTGTTAAGTAATGACAGCTATGAGTTGCCTTGCCGACCTATCGAAGTGGCTGTAAAGGACCTCTTTGAGTGGATAGAAGATTTCAAAAAAGAACATGGCAATCAGGACGTGTGCCTTTGGGCGCAAGGTTCGGATTTTGACATTGCTATATTGCGTAATATCTGCTATAAGTTGAATATCAACATACCTGTACATTACACCTTCTTCCGTGACCACCGCACATTTATTTACGAGGCAGCTCGACTGATATGTAATGCGCGTGGTGTGTTCTATCGTCCGAGCGAGGTATACGACCTTGTGGAAGACTATAAGGACGTGGAGAGGGGTGCGGAGCATGACCCCGTGTTTGATTGCAAGCGCAGCATATATTCAACGTGGCAGATGATGAAGAAATTGACTCATCTGAAATATCCGGAGGAATAATGCCTAACCACGAGTATCTGAACTATCCCTATATTCCCAACCGCCAGAACAAAAAGCAAGGACGGCCTACGCATCGGGAATATCTGCACCGCATAGCCTATACCGAAATAGTGCGCGATTATGACAGCGACAACAAGGTGCTGCTCTTTCACGCTCCATTCGCCTTAGTGAAGGATGTGTGTCAGAAGTTGTTCACGATGATGCAGGGCAATGTAGGGAATATAATAGTAAGAAATGAGCATTCCTGCCGAGTGAAAAACGGTAAATGCTATTGGCGTGTGGCTGTGGAGATAATCGGTCTCAAAGAGAGCTTCATTTCGTTCAAGGATTTCGTGCTGATGCTGATTAGTTGTATGAAGAGCTTGGCTAACTGCACCGTCCGGCACTTCCGCACGGAGACGTTTCTGAATTTATAAATAACAAATGTAAAAGTAAAAAGAAAATAGGAAAGACCTTGGCGGCGATGATGGGAACGGCAACGTCCCGTAGTATTTGGGCACCAGTCGTATATGGAGTTGAACGCCTCGGAGCGACTGCTTTGTTGAGTACCAGGGAACATCACCGTCGGTCTTTCTTTTTTAACAATAATAGCAATCATGTTCTATCATCCTATCATAAATCGCCTCGCCAACATCGACCTGCCCCTTCTCGTGAAGCCCGCAAACGAGCAGCGCATCGAGGGTCAGACCGCGTGCTTCTGTCCTATCTGCAAGAAGGGACAGGACGCGGATGCCGATGTCAAGCAGACACCTCACTTCATTATCTATGAGAATGAACGAGGTGGACTGTATTCGGGCGTGGGCGTTGATGACAACCGATTGGCAGAACATGGTGCCGTGAAATGGAAATGCACCCGCACTGGTAAGACCGGCTACGGAGCCATCGAGCTGTATGCAGTCAAGATGAATCTTCCGATGCACGGATATAGTCTTCAGCGCATCTGCCAAAGACTCGTAAGGGACGTGTATGGCGATACCGACGAGGTGCGCCGTGCCTTCCCAGAGGTGTTTGCTCGCATGGACTACCGTACTCAGGCGCAGCAGACCATCGAGACGTTCTCTTTTATGCCGAAGACCGACTTCTCGCCACAAGAGCTTGCAGCCCTTGGGTGTGAGGTGACGCTCGATAAAGGATTGCCTCGTTTCGGCTTTGGCTGTACGTTTACACCTGACATGCTCAACAAGGACTTCCGCATATACTCCCTGCTGAGCGTGACGCTGCCCGACGTGATACGCGACGGACAGCATGTGAGCGAGATAATCCACGGTACGCCCTGGAATCCGCTGTTCGTGTGCTTTGCCTCACAGGAGATAGGCCCGCAGAACTCCTATGGTTGCTTCTTCCGTCCGGCAATGGCAGGTAGCGAGCCGATAGTGTTCTCTACCGCCGAGGAGCACAGCGTGAGGAAGGTGAGTAAGTGGCTCATGGGCGACAACGTGTTTGTTCACGCGATGGATAATCGCAAGAGCGACAACACAGCCGTTCATGCTGCTATTGCCAAGTACGACCCCGAAGAGAAATACACCGAAGAGAAGAAGATTTGGGTAGAGAGAGAAGATAAGGAAGGTAAAGGCAAAGGAACTTTCAAAGAAGAGAAATACACCATCCCCACCGCTGAGATAAAGGCTCGCAACATCGTGTTTTGCCGCACACCCGAAGACGCATTGAGCGTGTATTATGCTATGCGTTCCTTGCGCCTTGACAAGGCAGAAGACCAGCATTTTCAAGACTTCTGTTGGTATCACGTGGCGTTCTCCATCGGACGAAGAAATTTTTGGTACATAGAGCGTGGCGAGTGGAAACGGGAGAATCTTGATTTCAGTGCTGTGCAATATCAGAAGATGAACCGCTTTGCCGAGCACGTCATCATCCTATACCCCAACGACATTGCATCACAGCGCGACTGCGGAGCTATATGCACCAAGTTCAGTTCGTTGTATTATGCAATGCTGCCCGAGGGTTTCCGCTCGCGTTATTGTCGACGCTGGCAATGGCTATACGGCTGCTCTCCCCGAAGCGTGCGCGACTATCTGCTGACATACACCATGAACGCAGAAGAGAACTTCCAGTTCGACCACGATCTTCGTCTTCCACTCTACTCCCGATTGCGCGGAGCCAGGAACACGGAGCCATTTGAGATAGAATACCCGCGTGACCCTCGAAGTGGAAAGCCCAAACCACCTACCTGCAAGGTGTCGCCTACGCGATTGTGGCTCTTTATGACTGCTCACGGATATTACCGTATGATAGACCCCGAGAGCACCGACCTCGTAGGACAGTATATCCACCTGAACAAATGCTTTGTGGAGTATATCGACGCAAAGAGTATCATCCAGGCAGCAAAGACAATGCTTTTGGAATATATAGAACAGGCATGGCGACATAGCGACAATGAGCGACGCTTGATGTCCGACTGTGCCAATATGGTGGATAAGGCCTTCACAGAAAAGTCTGCCGGAGGCTTACAGAGTATGGTGATAAACTTTGCCGATGCTTTCGATGCCAAGACGGAGTATTTCTACTTCAACAATGTGGCATTGAATATAACGCCTGACAGCATCCGCACGGTGTCGTATGACGACATCAACTTCTTTATTCCCTCGCTTGCAAAGAAGCCGTATGATTTCACGATGAGAGCCTTCAAGACACCGTTCACCATAACCGAGCGACAGGAATACCGCGACCGACTGGAAGCGATAGACAAGAAGGAGAAGATGCAGAATGAGGACGGGTCTTTGGTGTTCTCTACATTCGAGATAGGGCAGATGAAAGCCGACCTCGAAGAATGGGCGCAAACCTACCGATGGGTAGTCGATTGGCAAGGTCAGCGCGAGCAAGACCTTTGGCCTATTCTGCGTATTGTGCGCGGTTGTTCAAACGTCCTTTGGGAACAGGAACAGGAAGCGCAACGCAACAAGAAGAAATTGACGGATGAAGAACAAGCCATAATAGGTGCGCATTTCGTCAATATGATTTCGGCTATCGGTCGTCTGTGTTATCGTTCCGATAAAGGTATGCTCCCCGTTTGCCCTTACTTCCTCGAAGACGACATTCCAGATGAAAAGCAGGCTACTGGCGGTTCGGGCAAGTCGCTCATCGTAAAATTGGTGGTGGGAAGTGCTGTTTATGTGCTCGATGTTGATATGAAGCGATTTGTTTCAGTCACAGACGCTAAGTTTGAATTGGGCAAATTGTCTTCTGAGCCATACAAATACAGAGTACTGCATTGGGAAGACAAACCAAAGGCTTTTCCCATGAAGTATTTCTATAACATGATTACGTCGGGCTTGACTGTAGAGAGAAAGATGGTTGACCCTGTGACGTTCGCTGCGGAGGATGCACCTAAGAGTGTTATCACCTGCAACTATCCGATGTCGGATGATGACGATTCTACGGTAGGACGTTTTCCCCTCGTCAGCTTCTCCAATCGTTTCGCGCGAGCCAATCCACAGAAGCACAAGGCAGCCCGCTTGCCATCTGCATTGATGAAGAACTTCAGCATGAAGCCCGAGGAGATTGACGACACCGACCGCAACCAGACCATCTATCTCTGCGCCTTGGCTGTTCAGTTCCTGATGCGCTACCACACTTTTGCTATTGCACCGCAAGGCAATGTGCGCCGCCGTCAGATGGTGCAGAAGCTCACCGAGAGCATTGTTCGCTACTTCGAGTGGTTCTTCTCTCGTAATGAGGTTTACGGAGTGCCAATATGTACCGATGATATGTTCAACGAGTTTATGCGCGACTGGGCGGATGCTTCCGAGGGTAAGAGTAAGGAGTATAGCCGAGCCACCTTCAAGAAGAAGATATACGACTATTGCGAGAACATGTCGATAGCGTGCAACCCGAAGCACCTCTTCGAGAACGAGAGCGACAAGCAGCGCAAGTGTTTCAAGCTGCAGGCATGGGTTACGCAGGAATACTTCACCGGTCGTGAGTGGGAGAATGACAACACCATCGAGCCGAAGTTTATCCGCTACTTGCAAACGTCAAAGCACGTGTTCTTCTTCTACCGCCCTGGCAAGGACGCAATACCGAAGGACTACAAGGAACTTAAGCGCATTGCCAAGAACTTTGCCGAACAGCCTGACCCGCTGCCATACCGTGACGATGATGGCAACATCGTGCAGCTCACCGATGAAGAGAAGGAACGCTGGGAGAACAACAAGACACGCAAACAGGGTAGGCGAATGTCGTCACCTGCGGCAACGAATAACACAACGGCAAGTGTTCCAGATATAAACGAGGAGAATATGCCGTTCTAAGACTCAACAAAACAAGAGTATAACATTTTTAAATCATTATAGATTATGGAAAAGATTATTTTAAGAAAGGATTACAAGACAAGAGTAGTGCCAGTTGAAGAATCAATTGGCTATTATTTGGCAAAAAGAGCAGCCCGTACATGGACCGAAGATTTTATAGATGAAGACACTAAGAAAACTGTAACAATCGATCGTTGTGAGGTATTGTCTGAGCGAGGAAAACTTATCACCTACGAGTTGGCTAACGGACTTAAAAAGGATGGCGTTAATGAGGTCGAAATCTCCGACTGTCCTTTTCGTGCGAAAGAGGAACAATATTTCCCTGGTCTCGCTCATGTAAAAGTGACTGTTCGTAGTAGCAATAACGAGAATGCTGTGCTTATTGTACGTAGCGACTCTCTGCGTGGAGCACAAGATTGCGCTATTGACTATGCGGAGGGAGCTGTAAACAAGATTTTTGACTCTCCAGACGCAAGCTATGTGTATATCACAAAGTCAGAGATAATCGGAAAGTTCCATTTTATCGGTCGTACAAATGCCGACATTGAGGAGGAAGAAGATCAGCTGGAAAAAGACCCTGATGCGCTCGTAAAAGAACCGTTCAAGGTAAAGGCCAACTTTATAGATACAGATGTTTTCGACCCGGAAGACCGATTTCATTATGGAGTACATAAAAATGATATGTTTGTTGTGTGGGCATACGACGTAGTGACAGCTAAAAATATCGTTTTTGATTATCTCAAGCATAAGTTCCATACCGTATATAACGACCGAGAGACTTTGCGTATTGTGGGCGCTACGCAGTTCTATGCACATACCTATGTTCCTGCTGAGTACTGCAATGAGTATATCAAAGATGAAAAGAAAAGGCTTCCAGTAGAAGAGTAATATTTTTTGTAACTTTCTTTCAAAGATTAGCGTATGCGAACATTCACCCCCCCATGTGCGACAACTGCATCTCTTACGACCAAATAAAATGCAGTTGCAGAGAAGAGAGCTCACCGTTGTTCGGTGGAAATATTAGTCCGTTGCACCTCGCTTGCAGCAGTTTTATCGGGTTGTCAAAGGTGTATGCACCTAAGAAACGAGTAAAGAAATGGTATAAGGTGCGCACGGTAAACGATATGAGCGACAGCAAGGCGAGACTCTTTTAGAAGGATAAGTAGTAAAAATAAATCATAAAATAACAAACAAAATGGCAAATTACAATGGAAACATCGACCTGCTCACGCTCAATGAGGCAGGTATTTATACTGGACTTGACAAAAAGAATCCAGAGCGCACGTGGTATTGCGCTCCAACAGACGTGAATGAGATTATCGTCAAAAAATCACCACACGACCCCAATCGTCTAATGGCTTTGCTGAGAGTTGCGATATGGCCTCTTAATGAAGCCTACAAGGCAAAAATCCGTCAGTCAGCACAGGAGCGGGGCGATGAAAATGTTTCGGTTCCTACTCACGAACTTCAGCACTCGTTCTCGTTGGAATATATAAAAGCGGCCATAAAACGTTTTGTAAAATTACCTAAGGCGGTGATTGAAGAAAACAAGGGCACTCATCCTGAGTTTGCTGAGCAAGATCCATCTGACGAGAACACTTCTTTATTCAAGGCTATTCGTCGTCGCATGAACAGGCGTATGGGAATGCTCTATCAGCAAAAAACAGCGCAGCAGCCTTCGCCTTACGCGCAGCCCACTTTTGCGGCAGCAGGAGCAGCCGTCGGCTATGTGGCTCCGGCAGAGGCAAGCGGTACGGACCTCAGCGGTTATAATCCGGCAGAAGATGAGGATTTGCCGTTCTAAAGAATATCAAAACAACAGAAAACACAAAAGTACACAAAAGAATAGGGTGTATGAAAGCAAAAGTATATTTTGAGTTTAGTCCCTTCCGATTCGTTCGGCGTAAAATCCTTGTTTTTGTGTTCTTTTGTGTCCTCTGTTGTTCTTAAACTCAAAATTCAAAACTTAAAACTTATGAAGTTACAAGCCCAATCATCCAAAGCCCTACACGCTGCCCTAAACAAGTCGGCAAAGTGTATCGGATCTAAGAACACTATAGCAATCCTCGACAACGTGCTGTTGACACGCAAGGGAGAGCAGTTCTTCCTTACATCATCAACAACCGAGGCACAGCTCACCATTCCGGCACCGCTCACCATTTGCAGCGGCACATACGACCGCGACATAGTGCTGCCTATCAAGATGCTCAGCGCATTGTTAGGTACATTGCCCGATTGTGTAGTTACATTCGACATTCCTGACAACAGCCAGTCGTTCACCGTAGAATATTGCACAAGCAGCGAGGACAACGTAAAGCCAGGTAAGGCGCAGATGTACCTCTTTCCTGGAAACGACTATCCCCAGATGGTACAGCCGAAAGCCGAGCAGTCGTCAAAAATCAGCCTGCCAATGTCGCTGTTCCGCTCCGTTGTAGACACAGCCGACAAGTTCGTTTTTTTTGAACTGCTACGTCCTACACTCTCTTGTCTCTGCATCGATGTAGCCGAAGACCGTTCAGAGGTGGTGTTCGTCGGAACCAACGGACACACACTTGTCAAGGCGATGCACAGTAACAACCCTGCAAAGGGAGGCAGCGACTTCTTCCGTAGTGGCGAACCTTGCAAGACGCTTATTCACCGCAACTATTTCCGCACACTCTCCGCTTTTGATGGTAGTGAGGACATCACCATCGAGAACGACGGGCATACCATCCGCTTCACGTCAGGCGACACCGAATTGATATGTAAGCACATGGAGGGTAGATACCCAAACTACAACTCCGCCATTCCGAAGTCGAATCCGTTCTATGTAGTGTTCGACAAGAAGGAAATGCTCGACATCCTGCGCCGTGTAAGTCTGTTCTCAAGCAATGCGAGCAACCTCGTAGAAATAAAGAAGAACGACAAGTTCCTCACCGTGTCGGCAAGCGACGCAGACTTTGCCATATCGGGCGAAGACCAGGTGTGCATAGCCGATGCCCAGTGTGAAGACAATTTCCGCATTGGTTTGAAGTCTACATCCTTCCAGACCTGCATCAACTCCATCCCTTCTGACACCATACGGATGCAGTTGCTCGACGCTTCGCACGCCGTGGTAATTACCGCCGACGAACCGGCACCAAAGGTAATGACATTGTGTATGCCAATGATGCTGAACGATTAAAACTCAAAATTAAAAAAATGGACGATACTCTCCTCTTCATTCCGCCTTGCTGCGTAGACAATAAGCTGCCCAAGGCGGTCAACCAGGCTCCCCACCGTCAGCTCACGTTCTACACTCATGGCGACGTGACAGCGGAGAAATTCTATAAGGCAGTGAGCCACCTCGTGATAGATCCTCATGTCATGGTGCTCACCATGCCTTCGCCTAAACAAGAGACATTCATGTTTCTTGAGCAATGCTTTGAGCGAGGATGGATAACCCACCTCGTGCTATCCACTCTTTACTCATGCGACTCTTTGCTGCATAAGCATCTGGGCGAATACGCCGACCGCATCATTTACGCACAGAGCGACAACGTGAGTTTTTACAGTAGTCACATGGTGCTCTATAACAAAGACCGTGCCCTGACACTCAACGGACCGATGTTCGACCGTCCTCAAACCGACGCGGCTCTCGTGTCCTACAATCTCGTGTTCCACCCTTCACATCTGCTCAGCTCTACAAGCGATTGGGGCAACCCACTGCGCAACATCCTCTTCCCCGACGTGTTGCGTCAGCGTAAGAAGATTTTTGCCGGAGGCGTGAAACTGATAAAGGATAAGACAATAGACAGATTTATACATCTTGGATTTCCGCCATATAAAGAAGAATAACAATGAGACAACCCACGCAATCATACACCGAGCTTCGCCGATATATGGAGAAATGGCAGTGGAATGACCCTCGCACGGGATGTCGGGTCACGGGCTTCAATCCTCCACAGACAGCCAGGAACGTGCAGCGTATGCCGTTCTATATCAAGTTCCTTACCAAGAGCGGACATGTAGACATCGGTACATGCGTATGCCTCGCCGTAGACATCGACCGCCATCAGCGCAAGGTGCAGTTCGTCGAGAGTGGCGAGATAAGGGTTGTCAACGATATACTTGTGCTCGAAGTAGACGGCACGAGATTTATCACGCATTAATACATACAATTTGTTTTTTCTTTATTATTTGAAGGATTTTAAATTCATGGCTAAAAGGTTTAGTGAAACCAGATAAGTGTTAAAAGCACTTTTGTTGAAGATTATTATTCGGCTTGTTCGTGAGAATATGCCGTATGCGTTTTTTTGTATAACTATTATGAGATTCTTCGGTCCGTGAGGATAGAGGAATTTCTTTAAACTTAATTATAAACTTAAAACAATATATATATGTGGAATCCATTTAAAAGAAACAAGCATAATAAGTTGCAAGAGTTGCGCGACTTATCTGCTATCTCGGCAATTCTCAATGAGTTTGAACGTCACGGGCTGATACATTGGCAGCGCCGAGATAAGATACTTGTCATTGAAGAATCTCTGGTAAAATTGAAATTAGCCGAAGGAAGAAGCGGCTTTTTGAAGTTTCTCAACCAGGTAGCCATGTGGCAGAACAATAACATCGTTCAAGAAGCCTACGAAGCTCATCGTCTGAAGGTGGAGACCGAAGCTGTGCGTAAGGCACAGGCCCAGTTCGCTATGCTCACCAAGGAAGACCTTCAACGTATTCGTCAGAACGCTCGTGGGCAGATGCCTATAATCCCACTTGAACAGCTCAAGTTTATCAAGGAATTTGACATCTTCGTTGTGCGAGCCGATGCTCCCTCTCTTCAAAACGCAACTAAAGAAGACGGTCATCTGCTTGCTCTCGGCCATTACGACGGAGAGAAGGTAGAAATGGCAATGTACGAGGATATAAAATACATATTGTATGATAGATCTGAGTCTTGACCGTCACGACTTCGTAGCAGCTGTTGAAGGTTGACGATAAAACATTATTATAAATCCGAAACATTATGCCGATAAGAAAAAAAATTTAAGCAATAGAGGAAATTAGGGGAAAACAAAGGAAAATTTCCCCTAATTGTTTCTCTCTAAAATAATATAGATATGGAACACAATAAAAGACTAAGGAATTTTTTGCGTAGTTTGCCAGAAGGTGCTAAGCTGTATAGCCCTCTGTTAGGTTGGGTAAAGGTAGCCGAAGTAAATGCTTCAGGAATCTGTGTAGTAAGCCTTTCCGACCAAAAAGACAATGAGTGTTATCTTTTTCGTGACGATGCACATTTAGCCAACTTTGAGCAAGGAGACCCTATGCTACTACCTTCTTTTTCGTGCCGTAGTTGGGATATTCTTGATTTTAATGATGGCGACATAGTGGCTGTAGATATTCTTTTGAACAGTGGCAAGATGAAAACTTTCATTATGAAGTTTAAAGGTCTGTCTGTTGATCCCTCTTTCACTGTCCATTATTATCTTCTTGGATCTTTAAAAACAAAGACGTTATTAATTGACCAAGAGATGATCATTCATGGTTCGTATTCAAGAGAACGGCTAATTATTTTTAGGTTCGCCACAGAAACGGAAGAGGAAAAGTTTAAGGCAAAAGTCGAAAAACTAAATTTGCAGATATGAACCCTAATTTAAATAAATTTATAAAGCAGTAAAAGGATAGTTGCAATAAGTTGGCAGAACTCGTCAACGAACAGCTCTTTGATGGTTGTCGCAAGTTTTATTGGATTGGCGACGAGGTAGGTGGGGCGTGTGACTTCGAGGAATCCGACGTGCTGAATCCGGAAGATATGGTGCGTATCATCGAGAACAATATGTCCTATGATGAATATGCCGAATGGCGCGATGCAAACCTCGACAACAACCGTTACATCAATCTCAAGTCGTGGCTCATGGGGCTACGACACGATATGCTGAAGGAAGAAAACGAACAACAATAGACAATATGGAAACAAAACTTAAATATACAGACGAGCCAGGAGCCGACAAGGGAGCCATACACTTGATGATTAACAGATGGTGTGGTAACTCTTGTCCGCTGTGTTGCAATAAGCAGTACGACCTCGATACGGTGCCTGTGGCAACTGTAGAGGAGTTGAAGGCTGCACATACCGTTATGCTTACTGGTGGAGACCCATTCTATGTGACTGGTATCATAGATATATGCTCACACCTGCGCCATGATTATCCTAATATCAAGCAGCTCTATATCTATACTTCTGGTGAATGGATGTTTGCCAACGAGGAAGTAATGGCCCACTACGATCAACTCTTTTTCTATGTGGATGGCATAAACTTTTCGCCTAAAAACAAGTGCGACTATGCGGCGATTAAGAAGATGCTGACGAATCGAGATTTTGCGTCAGGGTTCATCACCCATGCCCGTAGCAATCGCATCATCCTTATGCCTAACGACTTTATGACTCGTGAGGAGCAGGAGAAATTCATCGAGAGCCTACATCTCAAAGGTTTGGCTTTCTTTGGTACAAAGTTTGAAGTGGAATATCGGGAATGGCAGGAGGAGTTTAAGCCGAATGGTGGCGTGTGGCGTAGACTGCCAGTTTTCTTGTAATCGTACACCCCAAGAAACAAAGCAATTTGTAATTAGCGATTTTCATTTTTTACACTTTAGAAGGGCAGCCGTTGTGATAACGTCTACCCTTCGCCTTTATTATACAAGTCTAAAACTCCAAATTGAATAATTTCAAATCGCCAACGGCGACAACTCCTAACTTCTAATTCCTAAATCCCTTATCTGCCACTCGGCAGCACAAACCAACCGCCACCGACACGGAAGAACTTGCAACCTAAGTACAGCGTATCGAAGGCATCCGTGAAGTCGGTACGTTGCTGCAGGGGCAGCGTGTCCTCGCTCTCGGGCTTTTTCTCCTGGCTCTTGTCTTTATGGAAACCCTTATATGAAATCTGCACTTCGCACAGCTGCATGGCAATAATAAGGTCGGGATTGTTTACCTGGTTGATGCGGATGGCAGGGTAGGAGAGGTGAGCCAAGCCATCGTTGATAATCTTGTGCTTTACCTCGTGCTTCTCAGGTGCGCCCATATCAATGGCGGTAACGTTCCAGCCATGCTTCTCTAACTCTGCAATCACGGTCATATAGAAACGCTCGTCTGATGAAGCGTAGGAGGCTCCCTGCTTAGCCGTGGCATCATAGAAATACGTCACGTCGCGGTTGATGGCTCGCTTGGGAGCATAATAATCCGAAAAATCAGCTATCAGTTCACGCAGTTTGCGCTCGTTCTTCACATAAAAACTCTTGATGACATTCAGACACTCCATGCCGTCGCGCTCATACATTTGCCCAACCACCAACGTATTGATATTGGCATTGTAATCCAAGGCAATATACAAGGGGAGGGAGTTGATGCAGTCAGAGTCCTGGCGCGAGTCATTGCGCTCGCCCAATTCCTTGAAGTCGGGTTGATAACTCTCGCTCGTGACTTTCTTTCCCCCGATGATGCCCGACACCTTTTGCGTGGAAAAAATTGCAGACGATAGTGGGTCTATTTCGTCTGGGATATAACCGTGAACATGGTCAATGTCAAGGTTGGAGTAAAAGCCATCGTTTGTCTTCTTTACTTTGATGTTGAGGATTGAAATTGCGAAGGTCATGGGTGGAAGATCGCGGCGCATCTGCCTTATGTAATCCTCACCCAAAACATCCACATTGTCGAGGGATGACGCACGGCGCACACAGAAAGCCACGCGGCGCAGCTCACGCAGATATCCATCCGCAAACTTCTTTGAGCGCAGGAACATCTGCATCTCAAAATCCTCTTCTGGCGTAATCAGATACTCGTAATCGTAAACCAGTTCGGCATCGTCCTGCGTAATGAGCTTATAGTTGACAGCCATATCCACCATTGCTTTTGTGACGTGCTTGCCATGATTAGGCATGATGCGGAACTGTCCTTCATGTTTCATCATCTTCAGAGCCACGGCACGCATAATGGTGCGAGTTTCTTTTGGTACGACGTGAACTATGTGCCCGTTCTTCTTGGCGTTATACAAGAGGTCGTTGTAGCGTATTACCTTATTGGCGTATTCTTCCAACTGCTCTTGCACCCACCGATACGTCTTGCCCTTGAACGGACCCGTCTCAACGGTCAAGTCCAGTTTCTCTTCCTCCTTCTCCAGCCATGAACCTTTGGCTGTGAGCGAGGCATCCGAGAGAAAGCGCGTACTTTTATACATCGGGTTGTAGTCGGAGAAGTTGATGTCGCCCAACGGGTGTGTCTGACCCGAAAGAGCCGGCATCAGCTCGTCCGTTACTTTCTTATAGGGAAAGAACCTCGCCTCGTCGCCCACCATTGCCGAGAACGTGTAAGAGTTGGCACTGGCGGTCTGCGAGAGGGAGATAAGAACCCATCCGGCACCATTGGCCAGCCAAATGTAGTTGTCGTAGTTCTTAGGTTTGAAGATACTCTCGCGAACGTGTTTCGGCGGTCGTCCCCAACCGAAGTGTATGCCCTGCGTAAAGCCGAACATACGCTCCATGGCCGCCATCGTACTCGGTATGGTCTTGCCGAAGCCCTGCTGACGCGACACTGCCACCCATGCGCCGAGCATACCAGGCATGGAGTTGCTTGCCGTCCAGACGTAAGGAGCCACAAGTCCGTCGGTCTTACCCACACGGCGGGCAGCAATCACTCGCTCGTCCTTGGCTCCCATGTATAGCGACTGCTGCTGGAATTTAGTTAAGTAAATGTTATGTGCTTGCTGCATTGTTATCCTGATTTTGTGTTCCTTATTCGCTGTGCGTCTTATGCCCCACATGCCATTTGCTGCACGTCTTGCATCGATACACCGTCATACCTTGCGCCAGTAGCTTCGGGTTCTGATTGAGATATTCCCACGCATCATCCTCGGTCTCGTAGGTCTCCTTTGCCTTCCATGAGCGTTGCTTGCGTGTGTAGTGTTCGGGATCCGGCTTGAACGGCGGAACTTTGTTGAAGTATTTGTGTTTGTTGTTGCCCATGTGTTGTTTTTGTGTCGTTTATATTAAAATAGTGAGAGTTGTGCTTTCTCCAACTTGATGCGTTCGCAAGCCTTCTCGTAATACTCCTTGTTTAGCTCAAAGCCGATAAAGTTACGCTTCTCGCGGATGGCGGCAATAGCGGTGGTGCCGCTACCCATGAAAGGGTCAAGGACTGTATCTCCTTGCAGACTTGAGTTGACGATATGCTTTTCAAAGAACGACAGAGGTTTTATTGTAGGGTGTCCCCAAGCTTTTTTGTCGGCAGAATTAAGAGGCGTAATGAAATATGTTCCTTTTGTTGAAACATCTCCGTATATCTGCACTCCCTTTTCTCTGAAGAACAGACAATACTCGGTATCGGTAATGTATTTGTTGCCACATGCAGGAATAGGATTTGTCTTATGCCATGTAAGCAAATTCCAGTTACATCCTTTTCCTCGCACGAAATAGTCTAAGTAAATGGGTATTTGCTTTTGACTACACCACAAGTATATATTTATCCTCTTCATTACTCTACAACATTCATCAAGAACTTTAAGGTCGAAGCCGCTTTTTATTTCTTCGAGTTCTTTTACGTATCGTTTATCCTCTTGTGTGTAAATTCCTCCCCCCCCCGTATTATCTAACAGATAGGGAGGGTCGCTTACTATTAACGAGACGCTTCCGTCCGGAATCCTTTTCATTCCGTCGAGGCAGTCTTCATTATATATCTTATTCAGTTCTATCATGCTCTATTGTTTTTTTCTATCAGTTACCCATTTTACGGTTGTCTCGCCCTTATATCCTTTCTCCCACACGAACCAGGCGTAAGCCGCAGCGCTGCTGCCGTACTTGTCGAAGTCGCCATTCATAGCGCATTTCAGTCTTGACGAGCTTACCCAAACACGAATGGGTGGGGTAGAACGGAAGAGAGTGCGTCGACCCTTGCCTTCGAGGAAAGTCAGCTTCAGGAACATCGCCACCTTCTTTCCTTCGGGGATGATGCTCAGAGCCTTCTCCACAACTGCTGCGCATATTCGTAGGGAGGATTGGTAACGATGTTGCCGTCCCATTCCATATTGTCAATAGAGAGAGAAAGTCAGCCACCTCGCCGTACCCTCTATCTACAAGGTCGCGGCTCACCACCTCATATCCTGCTGCCTCCAACACCCGGCTCATGTGACCCTCGCCACACGAAGGCTCCAATATCCGACCCTCAAAATGCTCCAGTTTGCACAGCCATTCCGTCGCTTTCGGTTCTGTGGCATAGTAATCCTCCCGCTGTATATCCGCGTCCGTATGGTTGCTTGCGCCTAACGTCTGGAATACAGCGGCCGAGCCGCCCACCCAGTCCTTTCTTTTTATGTTGTTGTTCATGTTGTGTAGAGTTTTTGTTGCTTATAATGGAAGTTCCAGTCTTAGAAAAATTTTGCGGGCTGACAATCATCGATTAACTTGCGTGCTTTTTCAGCACAAGCAGCCACGCATTTTTCTACTGCTTCTGTGATGTCTTGGATTTGACCCTCACGCATGTTGTTGTATTTATCACAAGTGTCTTCTATTATTTTGTAGAGAGTCTGCTTTTGTAAAGCCTCCATGTAGTCCACATACTCCTTGCACGTCTTGCGCCGTGGCTCCTTTACCCAATCGATGAAGTCCTGCTTCCAGTCCTTCCATGTCTTGATTTTTATTGTTATCATAATTGTGTTGTTTATAATGTCAAGTCAATACAAAACTTGTCCTCCAAGAACTTCTTGAAGTCCGGCTTACCGAACAGCCCTGTGCTTACCTTGTTCCAATCTGTATCGGAGCTGTAAAATACGTCGCGAGTGAACCATTCGTAAACGTTGTCGTACCTCTGGCACGCCTTGCTGTCAGGATGCGTTTCCATAAATCGTTGCCCCGCACGGAGATAAGCCTTTGCTATCTTGGGATATTTCTGAAACTCGATAATGCGCTTGCGCCTTGAGGAGAGAGGGCAGCACATGCAGCCGAGACGTTTCGACACGTCGATTTGCCCCCCCGAATTGTAATAAATGGGTGCGAGTTTCAACTTTCTGTCTATGATGAAGTTGCGCACGTCCTCATCGGTCCATTCCAGAATAGGATAAATCTGTTCTACGTGATTTTCCTCTTTCTTCGCTCCGTAGTATCGGCACTTTGTTGGCTCGTTGTATCTTTCGTTTCGTTTCCAGCTCTCAGCCTTGCGCACGCCGATAATGCTTTTGTTGAGCACCTTATATTCCTTCAGTTTTTCACAACAGAAACGACTATAGCGAGATGGAAATCCTTTCTGCGCCACGAGATGAAAAAAAGGAAATCTTGCCCGCAGTATCTCCACTCCCATTTCCCTGACGTGCCCCAACGTGCCTGGCGGGTCGATGGTCGTATTCTTGTATATGGCCCGATACTTGATGCCGGACTCTTTCGCCAGTTGAAGGATCACGTCGGAGTCCTTACCGCCCGAGTAGGCTATCTCTATCTCGCCGTCGTATCGCTTCTGCACACTCTGCAGGAGTTTTATCGACTGTTTTACCTTTTTCTGCAGTTGTTCGTTTAACATATTTTTTATAGTCTTTTTATAGTGTTTTTATAGCGCATTTATGCACTATATTTTTCAGTAAAACCATTTTGTTACCTATTACCTTCATCAAACGATGCCCATTGTTTACATCAAACAGATACTTCTGTTTGCGTCATACAGATACTCCTATTTTGTTTTCACTCATTCAGCATCATCCGTTGGCTCGGAATTATTTGTTAATTTGCTTTCTTTCATGTACCCGTGTCTAATCACATCCTCCTCGTCCTTCTTTTCCATATACTCGAAGTAGTCCGGCTCTTCCGGATTCTCCCCACTCAGCAGTTCGTCGTCTTCTATCTCCTGCAGGTCCTTGGTGGTAAGACCATACTTGCGGGCCATGCGTAACTTCTCCTCTTCGGTGTAGTTGATGCGGTCGCGCTTCACGATGCTCACGTCCTGCGTGATGGCAATGCGACTCATGTCCGGCATCTCGTCCGTAGCGTCCTTCTCCTCCTTAAAGGTGCCATACACATTAGCTAAGGCTTGCATACCCTTATCCACTGCACGATCGTTGTTCTGCTGCTTACCCGTGCGTATCAACCACTCGGCACTGCTTAGATACATAGCTTTGTGGCGCGGACTCTCGTCGGTCTGGAAGAAACGTATCAGGTGGTTGCACACCAACACGTCGTTGTTGAGCTCCGTAACGGTACGCGGACAGATATTACCCTCGTCGTCGAGTGTAATATTCAGCGCAAGCACATACTCCTGCGCCTCCTTGTTGCCCTGCGCTGCCTGGTTGAAGAACATCTCGTAGTCGCGTCGGGCAATGTTGCGGCACACCGTCCGTGGGTCGATGTCCTTGTTTTGCACCCATCGCTTGTAAAACTCTGAGCAGACCTGCATCCGGTAGCGTTGTTCCAGTTTTGGGAACGCCGTCTGCATACTCGTGCCATAGGAGAGCCACTTGTCGATGCGGGCCAATGTGTTTTGCGTGATTCCTGACATAGTTTTGTGTTTTATATAGCCAAAGTTACAATATTCCCCGTCCCCCGTGCGGACATGAATTTAAGTGAAGAGTGAAAAGTGAAGAGTGAAAAATCCAATAGTTAAGTGAAGAGTGAAAAGTGAAGAGTGAAAAATCCATGTGCTCTCGTTGCTATTGGATTTTTCACTCTTCACTTTTCACTCTTCACTTAAACTCATGTCCGCTGTGCGTAGCAGTTTATCAGTAAATTTGTTGCATAAAATTCAGGACAACAACAACACAAAACACAACACAAAAACATGAACAATCCATTCTATGTCTCGCGAGCCATTGCCGCAGTGCTCGGCTTGCTGTGGGTTCATATCGAACCCTCAATCAATTTTATCACCGTGTGCTTCTTCGCCCTCATCATCGACTGCTATACGGCATGGCGGTGCAACCGTCGCATCTACCAAAAATACCGTGAGGAGATAAAGCGCAACCCGAAGTGTAAAATGGACGGAAAACTGCGCTCAAAGAAGATGGCAAAAATGGTGTGGACTTTCTCTGTGCTCATCATGTGCATCTGTCTTGCCTCGTATATTGACCGCAACATTCTCGGCTACATGAGCACCCACCTCGCCAACCAACTCACCGCCATGTACTGCCTGGTGCAGTTCGTCAGCATACTCGAAAATGAGAGCACCTGCAACGGAGCGGCATGGGCAAGAGTGCTGCAAAAGATTGTGGCAGATAAGACCGAGCGACACTTCAACGTAAAGCTGAAGGAGCTGATGAAGGATAAGGAGGAAGCGGAGGAAATAGCGGAGACAGCGAAAGAGCAGTAAGGCTTCCCTCCCAAAGGCTTAGAAAGGCTCAGTGAGGTCCAGTGAGGCTTAGCCCTTTCTCCCGATGTAAAATCAAAATTTAGCAGCATTATGACAATAAGCAATATTCTTGAGCATTGGGCTTCCATCTACAAGCCCCTTTCCCATAACCCCGAGAGCGAACGCCTCGAAGACCAAAGTTTCTTCCGCATCCGCTACATTGACCGTGAGAACATTTTCTCCCGTAACGCCAACATCGTCCACTCGCCCTGTATGCTCCAGAGTGTGATGACCACCGGCGAACTTATTGACGCAAAGAAAGCCGTGGTGTCTCACCAGGTGTGGTTTCTCGCCAAGGTGAAGGACACGCCGCAGACTCTTGGCCGTTACGACGGCAGCAAGGTTGAGCGCACGGCAAACGACCTCACCGAATGCTGCAAAGACCTCGTGTCGTGGCTTCTTGAGGTGAAGCGCACAGGCCGCTGTCCCGTCACAAAGCGCAGCTTTGCCGATGATGCCGTAGTGATGGCAGAGCTGCAAAGCATTGACACCAGTTCTATCTCATTCGGCATGGTGGGCGACATCTATGCCGGACAATGGCTCGTGGTGGGCATGGACTGGAAGAGTCTGCAACCGCTCTATAACTTCGCGTGTGGCAGCAACGGAAAGTATATCGTGCCGAGAGAGGACTTAAAAGGATAGGAGGGTAGGGCATGGCACGTTTCATTTCTCCCGTACAAAAACCTTTTGCACCTCTGTCGCGGGTAGCTCCGCTGTATCTCGACCAGACTCTTATGGACCTTGAGAAGAATATGCAAGCACAGCGTATTTATCCAACTGAGGTTTATAAGGGCTATGAGAAAATAAATCAATACCGCAAGAAGCATGGCATGTGGTGGTCTACCGGAGAGGGCGCAAAGTCGTTTGAAGGACACATCTATCAAGCCGACGACCAAAAAGGATTGCTCACGGTGGGTATTCGCTATAACGACTATTTGCGATATGTTGACCTTGGTGTAGGCTTGACGGGCAAAATACATGTTCATGCGGAAGACGTAGACCGAGCACGTCCGGCAAAGAACGCCAAACGATACATTCGCGGCAAGTGGGACCGCAAACAAGGTAAATCACACCGTCCTGCCATCATGCGAACCATACGCAGATTGCGCGACCGCTATCGCAATTATCTTGCTGACTTCTACGGCTATCAAGGTGGCATTGAAATTATCTATGCACTGGAAGGACTTGGCGAATACGCTAAATCTACATTCTAACTTTAATTCAACACAAAAACTATTATGGCAAATTTAAAGACCGAAATAATCCTCTCTATGAATGGCAAGGCGGCTATCCAGGTGCTTGAAGCTCTGCGTGATAAAGCCAAGGCCGTAAGAGAGGAAATAGACAATCTTGATAAGGACGCTCCCGACTTTAAGGAGCAGAAAGCCGGACTGGAGAAAGTGTATGATGCCTTGCAGTCGGCACACGAGAATGTTATTAAGGACACGGAACGTCTGGACCATGCCCTTCAAAATCTTACGTCCACCTCACTTCAGAATCTTCGCAAGGCTTTGGGCGACGGTCGCCGTCAGTTGCAGAAGCTATCGGAAGACGAACTGGAGCAAGCCGATGAACTAAGAAAGAAGATGAAGCAGATAGGCGATGAGGTCCGTCTGCTTGAAGGTCAGTATGTCAAGATAGCCGACGGACTGAAGAATGTAAAGACCCAGTCAGACCAATGGCTCGACAAGGCTATCAAGCAACAGCGCGACCTCGTAGGCTCGCTGCAGAAGTCGGATGCGTCGTATCAGCAGAACCTTGCTACATTGAAGCAGCTTGAAGCCGAGGAAGATAGACGCAAGGGCAAGATGGGTATTGTGGAAGCTCGTCAGACTGTAACCAGTCAAAACGCTTCGGCATCCGATTTGCGCCGAGCCAAGACCACGCTTACTGAGGCTCGTGACAATACTCCTACAGGAAATACTGGCGACATTGCGCAATACAACAAAGAGCTCCAGGAGATAGAAAAGCGATTGGAGGCTGTATCGGGTAAGGCTCAGAAAACATCAATGAGCTGGAAACAGATGAAGCAGGTGCTCGCTGCTCCCAACAAGGCTTCGGGCGAAGACATCAAGCGCACGATGGAAGTCATTGCCCAGAAGATACAGCAACTCCCTGCTGGCAACAAGTATGTGGCCGACCTCCGTCGCCAATATTCTATGCTTGAACAGACCCTCAAGGGTACCCGTATGTCGCAGAGTGCCCTTAACGACATTCTCACTCGTAGCAAGCAGGGTAAAGCATCCCTCGACGAACTGCGCCGTGCTTACAAGCAGCTCGAAGAGGAACTGAACCAAATCAATATCAAGAGCAAAGAGTTTGCCGACAAGCAGAAGTCGATGAAAGAACTGAAGAAGAACATCGACGAGGTGACGGGCGCGGCCAACAAGCAGGGTGGGGCATGGCATACAGCGATGAAGAACCTCACGGCATACGTCGGATTGTTTGCAGCGTTCAATAAGGCGAAGGAACTTGTGACGGGTGCCATCAAGAAGAACTTGGAGTATTCAGGCTCGTTGACCGACATTCGCAAGGTTTCTGGTTTGACGATGGATCAGGTAAAGCAACTCTCTACCGAGTTGGCTAAAATAGACACCAGAACAAGCGTGGATGGTTTGGCACAACTCGCGTATCAGGGTGCGAAGCTCGGCATGGGTAAGTATGGCGTTGAGGGTATGGCTCAGTTTGTAAAGGCAGCTGACAAGATAAATGTTGCCATTGGTGAGGAAATGGGCGAGGAAGCGTTGCCGGCACTCTCTAAGATGGTGGAGGTGATGGGTCTTATCCCGAAGATGGGTATCGACAAGGCCATGGAGGCTACAGGCTCTGCCATGTTTAAGTTGTCTTCTACGAGCACATCTACTTCCAACGACATTGTGGAATTTTCAAAGCGTCTGACGGGTGTCGCCCGTACCGCGGGTATCACTACCGACCAGTTGCTTGCCCTTGGTTCGGCAAGTTCTTCGATGATGCTTATGCCCGAGGTGGCTTCTACCGCTATGGGTAAGTTTATCGTTGCTTTGCAGAAGAATCACAATCTTATTGCAAAGGAACTCGGCATACCCGACGAGACCATTAAGAATCTTTATGCGTCGGGTCACGCTATGGATGCCATCGTGCTTGTGCTTGAGAAGATGCGCGACAAGGGTAATATGAACGCCTTGGGCGGAATTTTCAAAGACCTCGGCTCCGACGGTCAGCGACTTGTCACCGCTATGGTCACAATGTCGAAGAACGTGGATATGCTCAAGGATCATCTCTACGAGTCGGAAGAGGCGTTCCGTGAAGCCACTGCCGTAGGTAAGGAATACTCGATGCAGCAACAGTCGGCCATAGGTATTCTCGAAAGAGCCAACAATCTTTGGGAAAAGGCATTTGTCAATCCCGATGGTGTGGATGCTGTAAAGAGTATGGCGGAATGGTGGTATGAGATGTCGACAACGATGACAAACAGTCCGTTGCTGAAAGGTACATTGCTTGTTTCTCTTCAGATGGTTCTTATGGCATTGAAAGCCGTAGCGACCCTTCTGCCAGTCATCATTGGCTATATGGCTTCACAGGGCATATATTCCGGATTGATTCTTATTAAGAATTTCGGAGCAGCCATTGGCTCGGCTGTAAGCCAACTGTATGCGTATGTTACGGCCACGCGTACAGCCACCGTTGCCCAAACGGGACTTAACTCTGCAATGAAGCTGAATCCTTGGGTGGCTCTTGCAAGCGTTATTGTCGCTGTTGCTGGGGTAGTGTATGGTTATGCACAGCAGACAAAAGAAGCGGCAAAAGCTGCGAAAGAAGCTGAACGTCAGGCTAACGCATGGAAATCTACTCTTGGTCAGGCTGCTGTAGAGACAGCAACTCTTAACAAGAAACTCGAGAACTACAAGCGGATGATGAATGAGACGAACCTTTCGCAAAAGGAACGTCAAGGTCTCATATCGCGATTCAACAAGGATTTCCGCTCGTATATCTCAAACCTCGGCATTGAAATTAAGAACGTAAAGGATTTGCGCGATCATTATTCCGAGTTAGCGCAAGAAGCACAGCGTGCCACCTATTATCGTATGCGAGAGCAGGCAAAGCAGCAAGCCCTGCCAAAACTCGATGCGGATAGAAATGCGGCTTCTAATGCTTTGATGGCGCAGGTTCAGAAGTTGGGCATCGATAAGCTTGGAGTTTCTTTCAATGACATTGACCGATGGGTGAGCAAGGGAGCGAACGGTAACGCTGTCTTTTGGAATTTGGTAAAAAAGATGCCTAAGAACAAATCGGGCTTGACGGGCGGTTTTAAATGGAAGCTTGGCAAGGACGGTTTCATTTACAGAGATACCTACGATGGAGGCAAGGCGAGTATTAATTCTGATGATAGTCAGATGCAATATAAACTCCGAGACTTATTGTCTGCTTCTCGTTGGTATGCTAATTCTACGGGCAGAAGGTTTAAGAAAGAAAAGGATATTGACAAAGCTTATGAGAACTTTGTCCCCGAAGGCTATACCCCGTACCCCGAAGAAACTCCCGGCACCCTCGAAAATAACGCTCTCGACAAGGGCACTATCGCACAGGAGATACGAGACAAGCGTGACCGCGAACGTGCTTGGCGCGAGGAACTGAAGCAGAAGCAAGACGAAGCGAACGCTATTATGGATAACGTGCGCAACTTCTATGAGCGTCAGATAAACACCAAGATTCAGGAGGCCATCGGCTTGGGTATGGATAAGACCGAACAAGACTTGTTTGTAGAGCCAGTGAAACGACGCATGAACGAGGCTCTTGAACAGGTCCGCCTTGCTATCGCAGGACAGACTAACACATGGGAGCAGTTCAAGCTCACCATGAAGGACGACCTTATCGAGCAAACCGACGAGACCGGTGTAAATCTTTCTGAAGGATTGCTCAAAGGTATTACGTCTAACAATATAGACGCTTTGCGTAAGAAACTGAACGAATTGGGCAATAATCTCAACCTTCCTCTTAAATCCATTCTCGCCGAGGTATTTGCCAAGGCCACCAAGAACGCACAAGATAATCTAAAACTCGAGACACAACAGCAGGAGGCTCGTCGCAAGGCGATGCAAGAGCATGATTACACGGGTGTGGTGAAGCAAAGCGCATACGATACCTTTAATACTCTCGGCTATGCCAATCCTACTGATGCAGAGGTTAAAGATAAGGTGGCTTTTGATACGCGCAAGACAAATATCATTGCCATGTTTGAGAGGGCTCGTGAGGAGATTTCTCAGATTTTTGCCACCGACGTATCTACCGAAGAGGGTAGGGGACTACTTATGAAAACGCTCTTTGCTGAAGATCCTGACGGAATGGCCAAACGTATCTCCGAAACTCTCGGCTCAAGTGCAGCCGAATGGCAAGCCTTCTATCTGAAACTCATTCAATACAACGACGAATACGAGTCAGCAAGCAAAAAAGGCGATGACGAACGCAAGAAGCTGAATGATTACGGATGGTCTAAGACTGATTTCTATAAAGATTACCAAAGTAAGCTACCAGGAATGGAACAGGAGGCTTCCATTAAGGGCAGTTATCGCAATGCCGGTCAGCGTATGGGTATGGAGTCGGTGTTAGCATCCGATCCTGAACTTGAACTTATGAAGGCTCGCATGGAATTTGCTCAGCAGTATTACACGTTCATCGAAAAGCATAACGCCACCGAGCAGCAGCTTGCCGATGCCCGAAAGTCAATCATGGCAGAACAGGCTAACTATGCAAAGAAGCTCACGGGAGATATGTTTGAACAGTACAATTCTCTTCTTACTTTCATGGGACCGTTGCAAACCTTTGGCGAGTCAGTAGGCGATGCTTTTGCAACTATGACCGAGAACGCAGCCGAAGGACGCAAGGCATTGAAGACAGCCTTAAAGCAGATGATAAAAGCGTTTGCCACCAACACTTTGCAGATTATTAGTCAACAGCAGATAGACCGTGCGCAGACCACGGCTCACTATACGCAGTTGCTCCTTATGCAGCAGGCTTTTGCGCAAGCAAAACTCCAAGCAGAGGTCGCTAACGGAACAGCAATGATTGGTGCGCAGCAAGCAATCAATTTGACCGAGGAACAGCTCGAAGGTGTTCACCAGCAAGTGATGGCAGCCCTTCGTTCGGCAGGTATCTTTGGATGGTGTGTCAGCACTCTTGGTCCTATTGCCGGTCCTATTGCTTATAGTGCAATGATGGCAACTCTCATGGGCTTGCTTAATTTCGCTATCAGCAAGATAGGTGGCAGCGACAAGTCTAAAAACGAGAATGCCAAGGGAAAGAATACTAAGGTCGTTTCTGGTATGCTCACCTATGATTCCGGCAACGTGCAAGACCTTCGTCCGTTCGTCGGCAACGATGGTGGTCTTTATTGGGCAACCGAGGACAACAAGCCCCACAACGGTGTGTCGCTCCTTACGCGTCCTACCGCCACTACCATCAACGGGCATCCGTCCCTGGTAGCCGAGAACGGCCCCGAGTTGGTAATCGGACGTGAGACAACCCAGGCAATGATGATGAACAACCCTCAGTTGCTCAAGGCTCTCGTCAATTACGACCGCAACTACTCTGGTCGCCGCGCCTACGACACTGGCAATATAGCCGAAACAAGCCCCACAGTAGTCGCAGGAGCTTCCGTAAGCGACGAAATGGTGTCTTACCAAGCAAGCACCAATGTCGCCCTTCTGCAAGCCGTAAACACGCTCTTGCAGCGCCTGGAGCAACCTATCGAGGCAAAGATTGATATGTATGGCCGTGGCAAACTCTATGACAGCATGACAAGGGCTAATCAGTTTATGAAGAACAAGTAGCTTGCCGCAAGCAGCAAAGCATTTCCTTGCGCTACACTTTTCGTAAGCGGCAAAGCATTTATCTTGCGCTATCTTTCGCAATTAGCGAAGCATTTATCAGGTCGTCGCGCCGTTAGGCGAGGCGGCCTTTTCTTTTGCACTTCACTCGCATTTCTTCCACTTTCTTACTTGTTCAAGAATAAACTTTTGTCCCCAAAAGTCCAAAACAGCGAATTTCCGTAACTACCTAATAATCATGGACTTTATCTAAAGTCTACTCCCCAAAAGTCCAAAAATCTACTAATTAAGGCTACTACCTTATATAAATTTCGCCAATTTTCTTTCTTTCCTATTTTCAAAACTCCCCAACCCTAACAATATAGTTAGTAGCATTAACGCCTATGGCGTAAATAATTGACATTTAGTAAGTTGCATGGATAATAAAAGCAACTGAAATGGGAGAAAAATGCGTATAAAACGCCTTATTTCTACTATTCTTTATATATTTTTTGTTATTTGCGCTCGTATAAGTATATAAAAAATTACCCCATTTTTAAACTTTTAATAGATAAGTATCGGAAATTCAGAGAGTTAAATCACTTTTTTAAAAATTCATTGGGTGGTCACGAGGTGGATTTTTGGTGGACAGCAGAAGCGTTTTTTAAAATTACGAACTTTTCATTTTTCGACATTTTTTTGGAAAATGGACTCAAAGTTTAAAATTTGGACTTTTGGAGGCTGTAAAGTTCAAAACTAAACTTCAGACTTTGTACAGTTAAACAACGGTAAGAACTGTTGATAAATAAAATAAAGTTAATAACAATAGTAAGAATTGGTTTTATCAATTATAATTATTAAATTTGCAACTGTTATAGTAACCCAGTTATACATATATAATATGTTCGACGAGATATGCTCTATATATTCTGATGCGCTCGACAATGTTGGTCGATATGTAGACCGTGAAACTGGTGAGTGCATCCAGCAGATGACCATCCGTGAGTTTTGTCTTACGGATAGATGGAAGCCGTATGTGCAGCACCTTCGCGCTATGCGCAAGGAGTATGGCAGTAAGGCGAAGAAGATGCAGGAGTACATCGATACAAAGAAGCATTTGCCTGGAGCCACTCTTAGCGGCCTGTTCGCCCTCTATGAGGACGACAGCTTAACACATCCAGGGCAGCGGGTAATGGTGAGCCGTCGGGAGACTCACTTGAAGCAACATACCGGCTGGCTCGCCATCGACATCGATCTCGACGACAACAAACACCTCACTCAGTTCAATAATGTGCGTTTTGTATGCCAATATCGTCCTGAGATAGGCTTGTTGATGCGGTCGTGCTCGGGCAGCGGATATTTCGGTCTTGTGCGCTTGGCATATCCAGATAGGCATAAAGACCAGTTCAAGGCCCTGTTGAAGGATTATGCTGCTTGTGGCATTACGCTCGATAGGTCGTGCGGGAATATCGGTCGTGTACGTTTTGCGTCATGGGATGATCCTGAGCATATATATATCAATGAGAAGGCAACTGCCTATACGGGATTGAACGACCAAGTGGTAATGCCTCTGCCTTTGTCTCGCCAATATCATTCTTCTTATGCGGAAACTCGCCATGGATCTTCAGCGAAGAATGGTGTTGTCATTGGCGATTGGCATAATGACACCCCCGAAATAGTCTACCGTAAGGTGAAACGACTTGTTGAGAAGGTAGAGCAGCAGCATGTAGATTTGATGGCAGGAACCGATGCCGGATATATAGAGTGGGTGTATTGTGGGATGTCTCTTTATCACCTGGTAGGGCAGGCTGGTTACGACTTCTGGAAGCGAGTATCGCGATTCCGTCCGGCGGATTCTACTTGCGGACATCATGAGAGCGACTTCGCTAAGAGGTGGCCGTCGTTTGCCCAATACTCCAATACAAAAAATTTCTTCTTCAAGCAGTGTATGGATAAAAAAATCACATTGACGAGGGATGATTTGTTGGAGATCTACGGATGAAGAACCTAAAATTTCAGTGTAAACACTTTTTTACAAGTGTTAAACTAAAAACTCGAAAAATGGCAAAAACACCCCGATTTTTGCAAAAAGCGAAGCCTATGCGAAGCTTACGCATATTTTACGGTTATTTTACGATCATTTACTGATTGCTCAAATGTTAAAATTCAAACTAAAACGAGATATATGAATAAAGTATTTTTTGCAAAAGAAGGCTTGACAGCCACATCTGCAAATCATGTTGCAAACATGGCCAAGGAGTATGCGCAGCGAATATCGGCGCAGGCTGACACCTTGCGTCTTTATAGCAAGAGCGCACGTCTGCTTGGCGATGCACAGCCATCGATTGTGGAAGCTCCTCTTGATACTCTTGATGCTATTCCCGATGTTATACGTCGTGTAGCTCAGTGTAATGCCCTTATCGGTTGGCTGCGTGAGGCTATCAACGAACGCGAGAAAGTTTTGAAGGCCGTGCAAGACTGCAACTTCATGGTGTGGGCTGACGAACACAATATTACTCTTCCTGAAAGGCCAGTGGCTCCTGATCCGGTCTCCGATATTGATAAGGTGGGCAATGAGATTTTGAATGTAAAGGATCGCAACCGCTATATTGAGTTGAAAACCAAGATGGCGGTATATGGTAAGTATATTCATCCCGACGGGCTATTGCCTTTGGCATTAAAGAGAGTGTCATACCGTCTGGCTAATCCTACAGAGATAGAGGGAGAAGGCCGTGATATGGTTGTGTTCTCTTATAATGTTGAACCTAATACCATTGACCGACTGAATACAATCTTCTTCCAGCTTCAGGGCGAATATCGGGCATTGCAAGCTGAGTTTAATGGCATTGAGCATCGTTTCCGCATGGAAGCCGAAAAAGAGTACAGCAAGCGATTGGCTGAATACAAGAAAAAATATGCAGAGTATCAAGAAAAGATAAATATTTTCGATACTGAAATGTCGAGATTACAGACAATGTTCGTTGAGTGGCAACAGCAGGAAATTAAAGAGATAACTTCTCTACGCATTATCATCCCTAACGATCTCCAGGGAATATATGCGGAGGTCAACGGTTTGTAAAACATAAAATAATAAATAATACGAGGTGGGTAAGGTCAGACTGAAGGTCTTGCACCGTGAAACTGACTCTCACACGGATAGCATACGGAGTTCTCTTTAGTGAATCATGCGTTTTTCCGAAACGTGTCTCACGAGGTCATAGGTTCGAATCCTATCTTTTCTTTCCATAAGAAATGTAGCTCAGCTGGTTAGAGCAAGTTTTGTGCAAAAATCACTCCGCAGTCAACATATTCTATTTCGCTATCACTATCACTCGACTGCGGTGGCTATCACTATCGCCATCATTATCACAGAAGTGCCGTATGAAGAATGTGGCTCACCTCGTTTTCTATACTCTATGAAACTAATTACAATTACAGGTCCGAGTGGTGCGGGCAAAGATACCGTGGCAAAGATGATGTCGAAGATGACCGACTGGCCTGTTATCTGTTCTTACACCACACGACCGAGACGTTTTGGCGAGGTCGCCGGCGAGGATCATTATTTTGTAGACAAATGTGACGTACCTCGCGAAAAGATGTTAGCTTATACGCAATATGGCGGCTATGAGTATTGGACTATGGTAGACCAAATAAAAGATATAGCCATCTATGTGATAGATGAAGCAGGGCTGGTTGACTTGAAAAAACATCATCCCGAAATTACGGTCTATTCCATTTACGTCTTCAGTCCAGCAGTGACACGTTTGACAAGATATGTTAAACTTTCACGGATATTGAGAGACGAAGAACGTCTGAAGTTGACCGCAGATAATGACTATGATTATTGTATATACAATGACTTCTGTATGAACCTAAAAAATCTGTGCTTTGAGGTAGCAAGATGCGTTTTGCACATGCCGTTTGTCAAAGAACATCTTGATCCTTATGATCCAAAAAAACCGCATTTTACTGATTAAAGTTTAAATATATAAACAATGAAATTTACCGAACCACAAGTGGAATGGTGGCAGCAGACCTCTCTTGCACAACATATAGCAAGAGTGGGCAGGATCTGCTACAAGGCTAAGGGTAAGCAGCCCGAAGAAGGAATGACCGAAGAGGAAGTGGAAGCCTTCATTCAGAAGCGCGACGAGGAACGCTGCAAGGGTTTCTGGGAAAGCGGTCATCGTTCGATGTATCGCCACGGCACCGTCTACTTTTTCATGCCCAATGAAAAGGGCCTTCCTAACTACATCTGGGCGTATCTGAATGCTTCGCCTTATATCGACTATGCCACAAAGAATCACAAGGTATGGATTAGCACTAATATGCAGTTCTTGCTTGAGAACAAGAACCTGATGGACGCGCTTAGCCCGTATGGTGTCAGCGAGGACGAGTTTATCGAGAAGGCTCTGAAGTATGAGTGTGAGGAAGCATTTTCCATTATCCGCATGACGCTGGTAGTCACAACGCAACGCATACAAGGAGAGTCGTATAATCGAAAATCGCCAAATTGTATAGCCGAACAAAGTACACGTTATGTAAACCTTTCACGGAAAGGTGGTGTGCAAATTTGTCGCCCACATTGGGAGGAACAAGCTAAGTGGTATCAACTTTGGGCTTCTCATTTTGGCTATTGGGTGGCAGAGAAGGTTTATAAGTTCTTGATATTTACAGGTCTAAAACCTGAAGATGCAAGGGGCAACCTAACTTTTAATACCTATACCATTTGTGGTTATACATACACTCTTAGTGAGTGGAAGCATATTTTGGATATGCGCTTACGCAATAAAACTGGAATCGCACATCCTGACGCTTCTATCGTAGCAAAACAGATCAGTAGAATCATTAATGAGAGAATGCGGCAGTATATTCCGAGTTTTGAAATTTAATTAACAATTCAAACAATATATATCATGGCAAATTTAACATTAAACGAATACCAGGACAAGGCAATGAGTACTTGTATGCCTGAGAGTGACAATCTCTTCTATATGCTTGCCAATCTCGTAGGCGAGGTTGGCGAGTTTGCAAGCAAAGCCGGCAAGCACATGCGTAAGGGCAAGCTGCATATAACCACTACACAACGCGACGAGGAAGGCAAAATCCTGCATACGCAGGTGTGGAACGTCAGTGACGAGGAACGTCATCTTATGCTCTCTGAAATCGGTGACATTCTCTGGCAGACTGCCGGACTGGCAAAAGTGATGGGCGTTACGCTCGAAGAAGTGGCTGAAGAAAACCTCGCAAAACTTGCCTCTCGCAAGCAGCGAAATGTCATTGCCGGCGATGGTGACGAGCGTTAGTATTTTATTCCGATAATAAACCTTATGATAAATAGGAGAAATTATGAGTAGAAAACCGCTTCCCGACCGAGAGGATTTTGTGCGCCAGCAACCTACAATTTATCAATTCGATTTCAGGGATGTTCCTATAGAAAAATATGCAAAGTCGCTTTATGCTCTATTCCACAATCCCGACTACGTTGATGCTGTAGGAAAGCGCAATCGCCTTGTTGCAACAGGCGATCGTATGCGTGTAGGTACAAGCGAAATGAATAATCTGTTTCGAGTTATTCAGCAACACGACCGTCGATTGGCTGACATTATGTATGCCTCTATGGTGCAAGTTAATTTGCACTCTGAGGTTAGCTATGATACCATGACGTTCTCTACTTTGCTGAAGTATAGTGTTGATTATTCGCAGCCAGGAATGAAGGAGAAGGTAGACTTACTTGCCGCTCGGCTCGACCGTCTGACGTTCCTTGCCGAATGTCTTGACCGTATTGCCACTGACATTCGTGGAGATATGCTTGATATTTTTAAGGGTAATATTGAGTTCAATCAGTTTGATTCCGTTACTCATGTTCTCCATCAGCTTAGAGGCTATTTCCGTTCGGCATTACCCAACGATATGGATTCTCCTGAAGGGGAATTGTTCTATGAATATGCTGACTCGATTTATAATTATATTGATAAGCGCTTGAAGACCTATACTGCAAAGTATCGCAAGATGCACCCTGTTTCGCCCAAATACACTGAAGAAGACCTCATAGAAGGTCTTAATCAGTTCTTCGGTCGTAATGATAAGTTCGACAAAAGTTTTGTCGGTCACACTAAAACTGGTGGCTGCTACATTGATGTTGCACAATTATGTCTCCGTCTCGATAGCAACGAAATAAAGAAGATTGAGAAGGTGACTTGCAAAATCAAGTCGAACAATATTTCCGATGCCGCATTGTGCTATAGCTTCAATGCCACTGATTTAATCATGAGCCAATATAAACGGCCCGAACAAAAGCAATAACTATGCCTAACATTTACCTTCGCCTACCTACGAGTCGTTGCCAGTTCTTCCGCAATCGCGACCCGAAGCACACGCTTGCCAAGGACGAGCCGTTGGTGTTTAGCCCCTACATGCCTCACCACTTTGTCTTGCGCAAGCATATAACCAATATCCCTGCTGTAACGCAAAAAGTTAATTCACAATGTTTCTCACACCAGCAGTGGCGCAACATGATGCAGGGCAAACACCCCAATGGTGGTGAAGTTGTTACAAAGCGCGATCCGCATGAATACTTGTCTTTTGGCGAGGTTCAGCGTTTTAGTGGAAGACAAGATTACGCTAAGAGTGACAATGAAGACTATTTGTGCATAAAGTTGCCTTCGGAGGTAGAGGTGATTGACGTAGTTCGTCAGGTTACGCCGGTATGGAATCTTAGTACGCGCGGCATCCGTCAGTTGCTTCTCATGCTGAACGATGATTTTAAGCGCAGTGTTGTAGAATGGGCTTTAGCTACATTTGACTATTGCACATCCGATAAGCGTATCATTTTCCGTCGTCAAACAGCTATGCTTGAGCGTTTTTTGATGCGTTACGGCATAGACCAGAACGAGAGCGAAAAAGACGCCTTGCGTCGCATCATCAGCCGATGGCTAACTTCGAATCATAGCAAATTCAAAGCTTATTCATGTGCGGATATGCAGTATATAGATGATAGTGAAAAGCGTTATTGCGTAGACGATATATTGTTTGACGATTAGAATAACGTGAACAAGAGTTAAATCAAGGTTTAAAACAAGTTAAAAAACAACCGTTTTAGGTGTACAAAAATGCAACTACCCGATAAATGTAAGGAATTATTCCTCGAAGGCATTACCGATGTAATGTTTTACCCGAAGGAAGATTGTGTAATCCCCGTGCCGTTCAGCATGGCACAAGTGTTATATATCAACAACTGCAAGTTGCCCGACGAGCCTACTCTTCGTCTTGCTACGAGTGGCGAGAACTTTGTCATTGCAGAGAGTCTGAGTGTGAAGGTGACGCAGGCAAAACAGGGCTATGGCACTATATATACATATAATATTAATGCAAATATAGAGTTTGGTGGCGAAAATGTGCGTAGAGCATACCAAATTATGCGTGATAAGAGTTATTATGTTATATTGCGCAAGCTGGACGGTTCGCTTCTGCTTTGCTATACTTTGCCAGGCTCATTTGCCGTTGAGAACAATAACACGTGCAGCGAGAAGTCGCAAGACCGTACCTTTGCTGCATCCCTCAAGGCTTTGTCGGAGCCGATACCTATCACACTTCGAGAGGCATAGTATTTTAGACCATTTTTCTATACCTTAGATTATATATTACGTCGTTGTCCGCGAGGATAGCGGCGTTTTTTTGTCCTAATGTTTGAAACCACGGTCTTTAATTTTGCATACGGATAACACAGCGGAGTAGTAGCAGATGGTAGCTCACTTGGCTCATAACCAAGAGGTCGAGGGTTCGAGTCCCTTCTCCGCCACATAGTCAGTCGGTAAAAAGATTGATTTTTCAGGATAACAACAACTAAACACATTTATTTTTAATGAAAGGCTTATTTGAAATACTAACCGAGAAGAAGTGGATGGTCAGTCCCGACTTCGTGCATGGTATTCGCAAGTCGCTTGAGCACAACCTAAACACTCATGCGGCTTTCAGCAAGCCGGAGAAGAATTGCGGATATGTCACAGCAAATGATGCCGAGGGCAATACCTACTATCCAGAGGAATATCAGATTTCAGAGGACGGCAAGCAGGTGAGAGGCAACTGGTGTCTGGGCCTCCCTGCTGATGACGAGGATGCGCAGACGTTTCCTTTCGTTTCGGTTCTTACTGTTGACGGCCCTATCACTCGCAACGGCGGCTATTGTTCGTATGGTTCAATAGACCATCGCGACATGATGATGCGAGCAGCCGATCATCCTCTTTGTCGCGGTCACGTTTTCATCATCAACACTCCTGGCGGTTCTGCTTGGGCAAAGAACGATTATGCTCTTGCTATCGACTATGCCCACTCAAAGGGTCAGAAGGTTATAGCCTTGGTTGATGGTCTTTGCGCTTCGGCTGGTATGTACCTCGCTTCGCTTTGCGACGAACGCTATTACATGAATCCAAAAGACCAGGTTGGTTGCATCGGTGTAATGGCAGCGTTCTATACTCTTGCTGATGGCACAGTAGACCAATTTACCGATGAAACTTATCACGAGCTTTATGATCCTAAGTCGTTTGACAAAAACAAGGCTTATCGCGACCTCGCTAATAAGGATGATGACAAGGAACTTATCAAGGAACTTGCTGATCTTGGTGTTGAGTTCCGTGCCGACGTAAAGAAAGCTTGCCCTAATGCTACCGACAAACATTTGCATGGCAAGGTGTTTAATGCCGAGGACGTGAAGGGCATTCTGATGGATGGTCGGTCATCATTTATGGGAGTGGTGCAACACGCCTTTGAGCTTTACGATGGCAGAGCCGAACTTATCAACCGTGAACAGACGGTTGAGCCACAGAACGAGCCGGAGAATGAGCCAGAGCCAGAGAAACCGGAAGCAACCAACACAAACACTAATATAAATATGGAGAAATATCCTCTTATTTGCAAAGCTTGTGGATTGCAGGCTGGTGAGATTGCCGTTACTGAGGAGGGCGCGTATATGAACGCCTCGCTTCTTGACTCTCTCGAAGCCCACATGAAGGAAGCTGAGCAGAAGGTGACTGATGCCGAGCAGAAAGCCACCACAGCGGAGAACGCTCTCGCAGAATTGCAGGGCAAGTTTGATGAACTCTCCGCACAAGTAAACGCAGCCAACGAAGCAAAGGAAGTCGCGGAGACCGCACTCGCCCAGGCTAACGAGGCTCACAGTAAAGAACTAAGCGACCTTAACGCACAGCACACCGAGGCTCTTGCCAAGAAGGACGACGAGCTGAAAGCTCTCGCCGAGGCAAAGGACAAGGAGATTGCTCAGCTCACAACCGACAAGACTGATGCCGTGGCAAACCTTCAGACTGCTAAGGACGCGCTTGCTACAGCCGAGCAGACCATTGCCGATAAGCAGGCTCAGATTGCTGCCCTCACCAATGAGGCTGGCGAAGAGCTAAACAGCGGCGAGGCTCCTGAGAACAATGGCGAAGGAGCTAACATTAAACATGCTCAGACCGGCTATCCAAAATGGAACCAAGCCGATCCCGTAGGCTCAAAGAAGGCTATCGAAGAATACAAACGTAAGAACGGTATCCTTTAAAACACAACAACACAAGACAATTAAAAGCACAACCAACACAAAAATTAAACAAGACTATGGCAACACCTAAAGACTTTATTGGTATCAGCGCACTTCAGGAAGTGGCTAATCAGGTATTCGCAAGTGTAGTACAGGGTCCTGCTTTTGCTAATCCCGAGGAGATGAAGCGACTCGGCATCAAGACTATTAGCGGAGTCCAGTACAAGCGCACAATGAACGTGTTCGTCCGCAAGGGTGGCACTACTCGCCGTAAGGACATGAACCCGACCATGAACGGCACAATCGGATTCCTCAAGGAGCGTGTTTTGACAGCTAAACTCGCCTGGTTTAAGGGCACTGACAATATCGACCACTACTGTGAGACGGTATTCGGCGTAGACGCGCAGGGTGCCTATCCTCTCTCTACGGTGGCAGTGGAAGCAGTAATCAAGACTCACGCCGACGACCTTTATAACAACCTCTGGTGGGGTGACATCGACAACGACGTGCCAGGTGCATCGGAGGAGAAGAAGGCAATGGGCCTTTACGACGGTTTCATCACTTGCATCAAGCATGACATCGAGGACGGCGTCATCAGCGAGGCTAACCACAACCTCATTCACTGTGAGGCAATCTCGGCTCCTGCCGACGCTACCGACTCATCGGCTTACAAGAACTTCCGTGATGCTTATATGAGCCTTGATCCACGTCTGCGTCGTCAGAAGGTTTACGCCTATATGACTCCCGAGACAGCCATCAACATTGCTGACGGTTATGCTCTTCAGTCATACGGCACACACAAGCTCGACGTTGTGGATGGTGGCAACTACGTCATCCCCGAGCTGCCAAAGCTCACCATCGCGCCTGTTGAAGGCATGGGTGTTGGCGACCGCATCATCTTCTCAGTAGAGGGCAACCTTATCTATGCTGTTGACACCGAGAGCAACCAGACTTTCGTTGAAGTGCATCTTGGCTCTGACAACGATTTGAGAGACATTGTTTTCCAGTGTCAGTCAATTCAGGGAGCAATGGTAGCGTCAACCCTGTCTCATTCGTTTGCCGTCACAGACGGTCCCCTTCAGAGCACAGACTTCCAGTCGGGCGACTACACCAACTCTAACCTCGTTGTTACTCTTGCTCATTCTGACTCAGACACAGGCAAGATTGACGCAAAGGTTAAGGTGGACGGCGTAGAATACAAGACTCCGATTGAGACGACTCCAAACCAGATTATCTCTCTCGTAGCTGAAGACAGCACAACTTACAAGTTTGTGTCATGGAGCAACGGCAAGACCGATAAGACAATCCAGCTTACCGCTTCCGGTATGAACATGGGCTTGACAGCCTTCTTCAAGAAGAACGGCTAATCCTTAACGGAGTTTCTTTCACTCTATATTTTCAAGGACGACGGTCGTGGCTGACTTGACGGAATATGCTAACCCGTCGCCCTTCTCTTCCAAACAACAACACAAAAACTTATAAGAATATGGCAGTAACAGCAACATGTCCTGAGATTAAGGACGTCCTCGCAGCTAATGAATGCCTGGAGAACTTTGGTGGTCTTGGTGTCAATGTATACGTCTTCAATAAGGCAGACCTTAAAGCTCCCTTGAAGCCCGAAAAGAACATCTACCCTGCATTGACCTCTGAGTCGTTCAACACAGGTAAGGGTCTTTACAAATTCGAGTGTAAGGATAGTAGCCAGGGACACTCTTTTGAGTCACTTGGTCGAAGAGGCGGTTATAAACAGCAAATTGACTTTGTGCTTGAAAGCGTAAACGCAGAGTCGGCAGAAGTGGGGCGTGCTCTGAACAACCTCGACCTTGGCTATATCTTCCAGGATGGTGAGAAGAACATCATCGTGTATGATCCTCAGCATAAGGTAGAGTACGCTTCCGGTGGCATTAAGGGCGACACGGGCAAAAAATCTGACGATGAACGTAGCGTTGTTTGTAGTGGAACTCTCCAGCCCACAACATACGGACGCTATGAGATTGCAGAGCCTGAAACTGGCGGTTGGGACTCGCTTCTCGCTTCAAAAAAAGAGTAAGCGATATTGACACTCAGAGCGAAAGCAATATCGCCACCCAGCAGCTCGACGATGCCGACTCTTCTTTCTTCAGCGCAAGCGACGAAAAAGAAGGAACGACGACAAAGAAGAGCAAGAAATAATCGCTCATACGACAAATCCCTGCATCAATACTTTATATATAAAAGGTATTGATGCAGGAATTTTTTATTATACACATATTAGTATTCTGACAAATTTATACTAAAATTAGCAATCCTAATACCAAATGTAAACTAAATAAGATAATTATCTTTAATTTTGCAATTAGAAAAGATTTTTTGATTACATCTTGTAAATATAGAATAACTAAAATATAGGATTTATGGAACTAAGACATTTACGCTCCTTTGTTTATGTCGCCGAAACAAAGTCGTTTAGTACGGCTGCTACACGTTGTTGCGTCACCCAGTCGGCGGTAAGCCAGCACATTCGCGCCCTGGAGGACGAGTTGGGCTGCAAATTGCTTATCCGCACATCACACGGCATTACTCTCACCGAAAGCGGCGAAGCCCTGTTGCCTCGTGCAAAAGAAATACTGAAACAGACCGAGGACTGCAAAGAGCAAATCAACGCCCTCAACAACTGCATGACCGGCGAACTGCGTATAGGCGTAGGTTCGTTTATTGCTCCGTACGTCCGCATGGCAGCATTGATTTTTATGGAGAGATACCCCAACGTGCGTATCAATGCCGACTTTACTAAAGCCTACATCCTCAACCAATCGCTAAGGGCGCACATGTTAGACCTTGCGTTCACAATGAATATGGCATACCGCCACGAAGGGATAGAGTCGCGACCCTGCATACCTTTTAATGTGTATGCTATCATGCGCGACACCCATCCGCTTGCCTCGCTCTCAAAGGTGTCGTATGAGGACATTCTGAAGCACCCAATCATCATGCCCGACATAGGCGAACGTGCCATTGAGACTTTTCAGCAATACATACAGCGCGACCTATATAAGCTCAATATCAAGTGCATCATCAGCGACCCTGACGAAGCTCTTGCTTCCGTGGAAGAAACCAAGTACGTAACATTCATGCCTAAGCTCTACCTGCGCAACCACCCTACCCTTGTGGCACGTCCAATCGTAGGAATCGAACAGCAGTTGATGAGCAACGCCCACTGTATGCAGGACGTACCAAAGAAGCGAGCCGCACAACTCTTCCTCGACATCATCCGCGACGAGGTAGTGCCATATATTTCCGTAGCCGAAGAGTCGCAAGGGAAGTTCACACCGCCACCTTGATAGTCATTAGATTTTCTTATACCGAACCGAGCCTCACGTTAGCAGCGTGAGGCTTTTTTATTTAAGTATTAGTCGAAATTATACGTTATATCACCTCAAGAACACTTAATAAGAAACACTTCGCTCCCACCACTTTCTCTCATACCTTTGCAATAAGTTCAATAATGAACGAAACCAACCAAACACAAACAACTATGCAGATTAAAACTAACGACGGCAACTATGATGTTGCCAGCAAAGGCCTTGGCAACACAGCCTTGGGTCTCGGCATCGCAGGATTGGCCACCAGCTTGCTTGGAGGTGGCGTGTCGCTCATGGGAATGGGAAAAAACAACGGTATGACCGCCAATCCGTCCGACCCTGACGCGCGTTTCGTAACTAAGAGTGAGACTAACCTTATCCAGGAGAACAGCACTCTGAAGACCGAACTCGCCATTCAGAAGAGCGAGAACTACACCGACAAGAAGCTTATTGAAGTGACACAGTATCTCGACACGAAGTTGCGCCGTGTAGAAGACAAAGTGGATGCAAACAAGGATGCGCAGCAAGCCGTCAACGCACAGCAGATGGCTTACAATGCGGCAGCTAACGCCAGCATCGACGTGCTCAAGTCGCAGGTGGCATCGTTGTCGAGCGTAACCAAGTTGTTCATCCCTTCAACCAACGTATGCCAGACCGGTTGCGGTTGCGGATGCAATCAGTAGGAGAATGACGTAATCCAGTTATATATATGGAATACAAAAACTCGCAAATCTTGGCGGCAGTCGTGTCCGAATGGGCACGACCCGCCATTTCGCAGATAGCCGCAGGCAACCTCATGCGCCTACCCATGCTTCAGTCTCTGCAAGCCACCATCAGTTCGTTAGGCATTGTCAGTGGCAACTATGCCCTACAGAAGGACATTGAACCTCTCATCCAGCCCATCGTCAACTCGCTCATTACGCCTATGCTTGCCCGATATTTCGGCCAAATACCCGAAGAGAGTATACCGCAGATGGCACACGACATAGTGGAGAAGATGCGTGGTAACGGACCGCTGTCGGTGCTTGAAGGTATGGTGACGTTTGAAGAAGAAGACCTCAATGAGCTTGCCGATCTTCTTGACAAGAACCTTCCCGTAGAGCAGACGCAAGGCTATCATGTAAAACATTAAACAGAGTAACAAAACCAGCGGCGGCAAGCATCGTCGCTATAATAAAACAGAAACGATTATGAACAAACGTACCATTCCGGCTATCATCATAGCCACACTTGCGGCAGGTGCAACCGCCGCCGCACCCTATTATGATGTCAACATCACACAGCAGCTCTGCACACCGGCTTGTGTAGACGAGACTCCCGTGTTCGCTCCGAAGTTCTCCGTCAAGAGCATTGCCAACGTAGGCACCTCACAGTATATCATCGTCGTGCACGTTGAGGGCGTAATAAACTACATCCCTTGCAACTGCGGCTCGTGCTGCACACGCTCACAAGTGGTGTCGCAAGACTTCACCATTCCTGTGTTCAGCGCCACCGCCATCAATTCGGCAACAATAGCAGTGGGAACCGTCCAGAACGGCATAGCACGCATGTCGTGCTGCAGCTGTTCCAAGACTTTCGTTTCCGACTGCCCCGTAACGCTCACCCTTGTAACTACATAAAGCCATGATAGTTCTGATAGCTATAGCCACCATGATAGCCGCCACGCTCGCCCAACACCTTGGACTGGCCGAAGCCATTGCCCATGTTGTTGACAAGGTGGCATCATGCCCTCAGTGTTTCACTTTTTGGGTTACAATGTCGGCATTGCTCTACCTCGGCTACGATGTCTACACATCGGTGCTGGCGGCTATTGTGGTGGCATATCTGTCAAACTGGTTTTTGTTGTTGCTGCTTATCCTTCAACGAAAATTCACAAAGCTATATGAAAAAGAAAGACACACCACCGACCGCCTCGACCACTGAGGCAAAGGCAGAAAGCAAGCCCGAGGCGCAAACTTTCTTTCCAACGTTGCACATCTCGGCACAAAAAACATTGCTTATCCCACATTTTCGGGGCATTTGCCCCACATGTTAAACATATAAAAACTCAAACAAAATGAATTATAAACAGATGATTGAACAGGCTCGTGCCAATGGTATGGCTACTGAGAAGAAGATGTGGGCAGCAGTAGAAACTCTCTCTACCGACCTTCTTGCGCTGGAGCAGACCGACCCTAAGCTCTACTGGCACATATTGCGCCGTCAGCACGCCGTTCTCTACGGACGGCACTATTCTGAGAAGATGGCCAACCACGATGTAAAGGCTCTTGTCTATAGCGGCATGTACGATGAAGAGGGTACGCCAACCGACGGAGGTGTACATTGGACTCGTATCAAGGTAGACGAGCTGACTAAGGGCATGAAGTTTCACGCTAACGTCAACGCATGGGACAAATATGTCGCCTTCAACTCTATGTATGCCGACCTTTGCGCTTGCTTGAACGAAGATGAGATAATCAAAGCCGCCTACGCTTTCTACTTTTGTGATGACGACTGGCAACCCTGCGAAGACGACTGTACTAAGGTATGGGACTATAACGCCCTGCACGCCACCCTCTAAATTTGGAATTTTACATTTGTTTTTTTCAAGCCACTTTGCGCCAATTACACAAATCGCAGAGTGGCTTCATTTGTATCTTCGCCTTATACGCTCCCTACCATGTCCGCTCCGCCAAATTAAAAACGTCTATCTTTGCTCATGAAAGAAACCCGAAAATATGACACAACGAAACATCAACCTTACGCTGCCCCGCTCATGGAACGAGTGCAGCACAGAGCAGTTGGAGCTTATCTCCCGCATTATGCTTGAGCAGATAGAGCGAGTCGACCGTTATCATCCCTTCGACATGCGCAACGTCAAGATAGCGTGCTTCTTCGTCTTGTCTGGCATAGAGATAGTGGAAGGCATAGACGAGTCGAAACCTCTCGAAGAGCAACACTACACTTGTCGATTCTCCCCCCCGAGCCGTCGCAACCGTTTCTTCCGTCGCAAGCAGCAGGAGGAAGATACCTTCCCCATCTACCTATGGCAGCTCAACTACTGGCTAACGCCAAAGCCGAAGACCGACGACCGCGACTCGGCTGAGTATCTTGCCTCTGGTGCCGGACTGCTCGACTGGCTCGACAACGAGCGTGGAGCTCACCTCACTCGCTTTCCCTACCTCACCCTTCGCCTACGCAACAAGCGTGGTCTGCTACGTCGCAAGATTGAGTTTGAAGGTCCTGCGCTGGATATGGACGGCTTCTCATGGCAGCAATATCGCTTTGCCTCCGACCTCATGGGCCAATACACCTCGCTCGCCAACAACCTTGTCAAGATGAAGCAGATGGGCAAGTTCACGGCCGAGCAGATAGCGCAGCAAGCCGACAGCGTAGATCAGGCACGCTCTATGTTCCTCGCCACCATCTTCAACCGCCGTATCGACTTCATCGACACCAACACCAACCTGAAGGTACACGATTTCCATTTCGACACCCGCCAGTTCGACACCCAAGCCCCACTCTTCCGCCATTTCCCCGACCACCAATGGCAACCAATCCTATTCTGGTGGACCGGCATGATGAACACCCTCTCACGGCGTTATCCTCATGTGTTCAAGGTGCAGAAACTCGACCGCACGCAGCGACCCTCCACCCCACTTGAGATATACACCGCCACCATCGCCACCATGCAGAAATACGCCTCGCTCACCGAAGACCAGGTGAACAATCAGTCATATTCGCTTGTGCTGGAGCATTTGGAACGAATCTCGAAGGAGAATGAGGAGATGGAGAAGATTCGCAACGCGAAGTGAAAAGGGTAAAGCGAAAAATCCAATGGCTTATTAACGAAAATATAGAGTATGCAAAAGATTATGTTTAATGACAAGTACGGACTGACTGATGCTGTGCTTGCAAAGCGAAAGACGCAGACAAGGCGAATTATCACCAACAAGGATATGCTTAAAGTCATCAAGAAGTTCGATACGTTAGGGGCGCTCTTTACTATTTACTTTCGATTTTTATTAAATCCAGATTTAAGAGAGCGATTCATCTACAATCGCAGTGTGATGCGTTATCAAAAGAACGAGATCGTAGCTATTGCGCAATCGTATGCCGACATTACGCCTCAAGTAGATTGGGCAAACTGTATGGCTCGCAAAGAGGAAATAGGTTGGAATAACAAAATGTTTGTTCGTGCCGAAGATATGCCCCATCATATCCGTATAACCAATATTCGTATTGAGCGTTTGCAAGACATAAAAAGCGAGGATTGCTTAAAGGAAGGTCTCTGGATGGCTGGAGACGTAGGACTTGAAGGTACGATTTATTGGTATCACGGTCTTGCCAATTCCTGGTTTCGCACTCCGCAGGATGCCTACGCATCCCTCATCGACCGCATCTCTGGCAAAGGCACATGGAAGAGCAATCCGTATGTATTCGTTTATGATTTTGACTTAATTGATTAGCTTATGATTATCAAAGTAATACGTCGTAACCGCCCCGACTGCGTTAAAGTAACAAACAATAACGTCACAAAAATCGACCTTTCCGTCCTTTCTTCGACTATTGAAGATGTGTTGAAATATTGGAAGAAACTTGACGACAATGCCGTAAGGTTGAATATGGAGGATTTAGCGGAACAAAGTAAAGCATAACGAGAATATAGAGGACAATGAAGATACATAAAGAAAGACAATACATCGTGACCATCAATTGGGAATATGTTCGTCAATTGTATAAGCATCAGTCTGGAGAGAAGAAGTCGCAGAAAGAGGTTCTTCGCACAGTAATGAAAGATATAGACGATTTTCTTGAAGGCAAAACAAAGAGGATTGTCCGTTTGATCATGCCCGACGGGTCGCCAACGCTCACCATCACGCCACTTGTGCAGCATAACCTGCAAGAGCGACGAAAGGCGAAGCGAAGAAAGAGATAAAATGATGTAAGTATTAACGAAAATATAGAGTATGAAGAACGTAAAGATTTTTGCAAAGACCATTGAGCCTGAAGCCCATGAGCAAGTAAGGCAGATGGCAGAGAGCGAGGCCTACCGCGACTGCAAGATTCGAATTATGCCCGATTGCCATGCCGGAAAGGGATGCACCGTAGGCACTGTGATTGAGACCCGTGGCAAGGTGGTGCCCAACACCGTGGGCGTTGACATCGGTCGCGGTATGCTCGTGTGGGATTTAGGCTTTGCCAACATTGATATGGAGATTCTCGACCGTATCATCAACGATAACATTCCAAGCGGATTCAATGTGCATGAGAAGCGTTTGTCGTCAGAGATGGTTTCCCTTATGCACAATGAAATATGGTGTTTTCTTCCTCCGTGGAAGCAATATTTTGACCTCGACTATGTACTGCGTTCGCTCGGCACCCTTGGCGGTGGCAACCACTTTATTGAGGTGGACGTGGACGACGAAGGACGCAAGTATCTCGTAGTACATTCGGGTAGCCGCAATTTAGGCGTAAAGATATGCCGACATTTTCAGCAGTTGGCATCAAGACAATGCAACAACAGTGAGGAACGTGGACGTATCATTTCCGAACTGAAAGCTCAGGGCAGACAGAACGAGATAAACGATGCGCTGCGCCGGTTGAAACCCGTTTCTAAAGACATGGCCTACATTAGCGGTCCCACGCTTGGCGATTACTATGATGCCATGCGGTTGTGTCAGCATTATGCCGACTTGAACCGTTTTCTTATGGCGCAAACCATAATCAAAGGTCTTGAACTAAAGTCTACAGGTCGTGTGTTCACCACCATGCACAACTACATCGACACGTTCGGCATCATCCGCAAGGGAGCAGTGAGCGCAAAGCGTGGTGAGCCTCTGATAATCCCTCTGAACATGCGCGACGGTTCGCTTCTGTGTATAGGCAAGGGCAACGATGACTGGCTTCAGTCGGCTCCGCACGGTGCTGGTAGACTAATGTCGCGCTCGGCGGCCAAGAAGCAGCTCAGCATGGAGGAATACCGACAGCTGATGCACGATATTTACTCCACATCGGTATGCGAGTCAACAATCGATGAGTCACCAATGGTGTATAAGTCGGCTGAAGAAATTGAATCGCTTATAGGCGACACTGTGGAAATTAAAAAGCGCATTAAACCTATATACAATTTCAAAGCGAAAGAGTAAAAAATATACTGCGTTATCGTAAGTATTAACGAAAATGTAGAAGACAATGAGAATATTCAAATTCAAAGGCAAGAGTGTTGATAGTAGTGAGTGGATTGAAGGCTATTACTATAAGGAGTGTGATAATACCTACATCATTGAGGATAGACAGAAAGACTCTGTACTTAATCGTAATGAAGCGGTCTTAATTGATCCTTCTACCGTCTGTATGTATACAGGACTAAAAGATTGTGAAGGCAATGAGATTTGGGAAGGCGATATACTCGAAGGAGAGTCTAAATGTGAAATCGTTTTCTTTAAAGGAACTTTTGCTATACGTTATATTAATTCTAACGGAAAAGAATGTGTTGACCCTTTACATTATTTTATAAAAGAAGACGGAACGGTTGAGTGCAAAGTTATTGGCAATATATACGATTAGCAGTGGACAATGCGAATCAAGATATCTCAACGTAAGGAAGATAAGGAGGAGATCTATGATTAAACCCGAAGATCTAAGAAGGGGTAACCTTGTAAGGGTTAACCACGATTGCATGTTCCCGAAAGGTACAATGTGCGTTGTTACCGATATAAATCCCCTAAAAGTCTTTGACGATAAAAAAGGAGTCGTCACTCTATATGCTATCAACGATGAAGACGACGGACCTTGGGGCGTTTGGTGCAACTATGTCGAAGGCATACCCGTCACGCCTGAAATACTTAACAAGAACGGTTTTAAAGAAGAAGTCGTTGGCGAATACTATACAAAGCCTCTTGATAACGAGGAGTATTCTCTTGCGAGATTTTTGGCGGTAGAGCGAAAAAGTTGTAATTGGGCCGTTTTCATAAAGTATTGTAGTTTGCCCGACCATGTTCTGTTACGCCACATTCTATACGTCCACGAGCTCCAAAATACCCTTTGGGGGGGTGCTGGGCTTTGATGCAAAACTAAAATTATAAACGCGATATGAAATTTGGAATTATTGATTTTATGATGGCATCGCTTCAGGTAGCCTTCATTGTGATGAAACTCTGCGGAACAATCAGTTGGTCGTGGTGGTTAGTACTACTGCCCATACTCTTGGTTGTTGTGATAAACGTTCTCGTATACCTTCTTTTCGCTTGCATAAAAGTGTATAAGTACCAAATCTTAAAGCAGTATGATACCGACAATGAGGCTGCTATTCGCTTGAAAGAGATGCAGCAGGAAATGGAGGAGTTGGAGCGCGAACGTAATAATGTATTAACGAAAATGTAGAGAACAATGAGAAAAGAGAAAATAAAACAGTTGGTGGACGTAATGCAGGCGTATGTAAATGGCAAAACTATCCAGTATTACAAAGTGGACCTTAGCTTTACGAATGAACATTCAGGAGTGCCTATTCTCAACAATAAATGGGTAGATGTGGATGAAGAACATCTTTTTAGACCTGATTTGTACGACTACCGTATCAAGCCCGAATCCAAGTACCGCTCGTTTAAGAACGCAGAAGAATGCTGGCAGGAGATGCTGAAGCACCAGCCGTTCGGATGGATTAAGAGCAAGAGTGATGATCATTATGTTATGGTCACGGTGGTAGGCGTTGATGACAATATGAAGTGCGTTGCGATAAGTGGTAATCATATTTGGACTTTCGATAAAACAATAAGTGACTACACCTTCGCCGATGGAACGCCTTTCGGTATAAAGGAGGAACATTAAGGTTTTTACATCGGATTTGATGGATTCAACGGATTTTCATTCATCATCGAATGAAACAAACTGAAAAATCCGTGAAATCCGTGGAATCCGATGATAAAAAGATTATTAACGAAAATATAGAGAACAATGAAGATAAAGACAACTGAAATCATTAAGAAGAAGGGAGTTGTCAGTCTGAAGGCTGTCAACGACGACGATGACGGTCCCTGGGGTACATGGTGCTGCAACATCGATGGCGTGCCCGTCACGCCCGAAATACTTCGCAATAATGACTTTAAGGAAGAGGTCGAGGGCAAGTACTTCACAAGACCAATTAAAGCCAGAGCAGGCAGTTCCCTTGCCAGGTATTTGGCTGTAGAACGAAAAAAATACGCTTGGGCAATATTCATAAAGTATTACAACGTGACAGGCTATGCACTCTTATGTCATATAAAGTACGTACACGAACTACAGCTCGCCCTTAAGATATTGAAATTTAATCCGGAAATTAAAGTATAGTCCTATGAAAGCAAGGAACAAGGTGCTGTTTAACAGATACGATCTTTACTTTAGAGGAATCTGGGAGAAGCCGCATAATTATCCATCGCTATTAGATATAGTACAGCGTCGCATAGGATGGAGGGTTGACGTACTTCGTTGTTGTGACAACTGGGAAGAGATTGTCTCTACTGACCGCAAAGCGCTTTCCAACTTTTGCAACCCGAAGGTGTTCCATTTCCCGAAAAAGCGGCGTGTGCCTCCTGAAGTTTTTGACCCTGCATGGTCACTACCTCATAAATATCGTATTGTAAGGAAGAAAAACAATCGGTATAAGGTCGTCTTGAACAAATACAAACCTTTTCCCACCGGAGGTAGAACCTTGGTGGTAGATTATAAGAGGGGGTATATCCGCGAGGTTGGCGACAAGGTGTGGTATCATCCGGATTCTATGGATTTCGGCTGTGATTTCTGTGCTGATTTAGGGACTTGCCTTAATGGTCGCCACTACATGAGCTTTTGTGAGGTGGGAGCAAAGTGTGGAATCGGTCATGGTAACACATGGCAGGAAGTAAGAGAATAAAAACAAGAACAGCAATGAGTTATCGTAATACCAAGACCCCGACAAACCCCACAACTCCCGCCAAGTGGCAGATACCCAAGCGAAAGACCCCTGCAGGCAGAATGGAGTTTTATCTTGAGGGAAAACAGAAAGATAAGTTTTGTGAGCTTTACCCCAAGACCTCCAACCGTCGTATGATGTTCTTGTTCGGTATAAAGCTCTTTACCTTGCAACGTTTCAAGCGTAAACTTGGACTAAAGAGAGATGCGCAAGATATTAGCGAGCTGCGCAAGGAGATATGGCATAAGGAGCGACTGCGCTTAAAATACGATCTCGAACGCCAGACTACCTACCGCATCCCTTTGAAAAATCTCACGCATGTTGCGCACAACCACAAGAGCATGATGATACGCCAGTGCAACTACTTTGCCGACCCACTTGGAGACCCTTACATCGTTTGCTACGACAGCCAGACCCGACGCTCCGCAAAGCGCGAGGCTACGGCTGTAAGGCATGGGCTGAAGGTGGTGGAAGCGGACGAATAATTAACATTATAAAAACTCAAATAATTATGAAAAGAGAAAAAAGACTGCCCGATGTGCTGTTAATGTCGGATAAAGCATCCACCTTAATGTCAAACTCAACCCAGGACGCTTGCATCTGCATCGAATCTGACGAACAAAGTGTAAGTTTCAAGGATGAACCGTCGGAAAGTGTAACGATGGATATTACAGCCGAGTATCGCAACATCGTTCAGTTGTGGCACCCTGCTACAGAAAAGCCTCATTGCATAGGTCAACTTCTCTGTTGGTGTCACGACGGAAAATTCTTCGTACACAACCATTACAGCCATGACGATGAAAATTGGCATTTATTCATCAGTACTAACAACGTAAAGCGTTATTGCTATATTTCCAATTTAGAACCCGAATGGTTCATTTGATATGACTGACATTAAGATTTCCGTGCATCCCGTTAGTCATCGGCTCGAATGGCGAGGATGGGGGGATAACTTCTCGCCCGCCCTTCGAGCCACCGACTACAAATGCCCACACTGCATAATGATTGAATATGACTGACCCTCACTACAAGCGCGGCACTATCCGCAAGGATGGCAAGCTGTATGGCCGCTATCCCGATGGCTCGCTCTATCGCATCTACTCTACCACCGACCGACCGTTCCTTCAGTTGGTGGACCGAGAGGGCGAGACGTTCCTTCGCATACGCCAAGCCACCGAACTGGGCTACACCGACTGTCCCTGCCCTGGAGCCGCCGACCTAAGTTATCCGTCCTCGGCTCTGAGGCGCAGTCGCACAGTCGGGGGGGTAAGCTCGTAAACGCACTGACCGCAGCAAGTTGCGGAATCTGCGTGTTTGTTGAATTATAACACAGCAACTATATGATCACAAAACTCAACTTCACCGACCGCACCATCAAGAGCTACGCCATCCGCAAGCTCACGCCAAAGGAGTGTTTCCGCTTGATGGGCGTTCGCGACAACGTAATCGGCACGATGCAGAGCCGCAATGCCCAAGCAGCCGAACGTCTGCCCGACTGGAAGGGCAAGGGCAAGCCCGAAGACATGGCTATATCTGCCTCACAACAGTACAAGCAAGCAGGAAATAGCATTGTGGTGGACGTGTTGGCCCACATCTACGAGCAGCTTTTCTACCCCGCACCACCTAAGCCTCGCCCAGGCGAACAACTTTCGCTCTTCGACGACCTCGATGACACCTACCCGCCCTGCCTACACACCGCAGCCGACAAGAATGAGGAGAAGATATTCCTCACCACGTTCTCCGGCTACGACTCGCAGCTCATGGCAGCCGACGTGCTACGCGAGTGGCATCCCGATTTTCGATGGACGTGCAAGGGATGGAGCGACATCGACAAATACGCCTGTCAGATGCACAACCTCGTCTTTCCTCAGTTTGCCGACTGTGCCCTGGGCGACATCACCAAGATAGACTGCACGAGGTGAAACGCTCGCTCCAAGGCCGCGAAGTGAACCTCTTCACCTATTCCTCGCCCTGTCAGGACATCAGTCAGGCTGGCAAGCAGATGGGCTTGCAGGAGGGCAGCGACACCCGAAGCGCACTGCTGTGGCGTGTGGCAGATGCCGTGGAAGTGCTTCGCCCCAAGTATCTCTTGCAGGAGAACGTGGCGGCACTGGTAAGCCAGAAATTCATGCCCGACTTCCAGAAGTGGCTCGACAAACTCTCGTCGCTCGGCTATGTGAGCCGTTGGGCGCGACTCAACGCCAAGAACTACGGTGTGCCGCAGAACCGCGACCGTGTGTTCTGCATTTCCATGCGGCGAGACGTAGCCTTCGACTATCAGTTTCCCGAACTTTTCGAGCTGCTTACCCGATTGGAAGACGTGCTCGAAGAGGAAGTGTCCGACCGCTATTTCCTCAAGGACGATGCCGTGAGCAAATTTCTCAAGGCGAACGACTCGGACAATGCCTTATTCATGCAATTTTCTCTGCCACCGACACACGAGGCGGCAATGTTCCTCAAGACCGTGCTTCAGATATTCATGGAGCGCCACGAAGGATGGAACAAAGGCATTGAGTGGAACGAGAAGGTGATAAACGGTCATCGCCCTGCCATCGCCCTCCTCTACGAAATTTTCAAGGAGAACCCAAAGAAACTGGATGCAGAATATTGGCATGGCTTCTATAAAATGTATAAGCGAAACTTGGAGAGACAAAAGGATGCGAACTGACAACCCACCCGACCGTGTAATCCGTATCATAGCTGATATGATTAGGGGTGGTAGGTTGCTCACCTGCCCTGCCTCGATGTTCAGCGCAGAACGCTTCAACGGAGCTTTTCACGGCATTGCAATAACCATCATGTCGCGCACCGATTGCAGCGACGTATTCTTTGTAGCAGTAGACCGACAAGCGAGGGGTGAGCGAGTTGATGATAAACAATGTGTGGGGTGTAGCCTATACTATAATATCGGGAAATGTGGCAAACGTCCTCATTCCGCTATAAGAGTATGAATATGACTGACAAGTATTACATCGGATGGGTACGTTCCGGCAAGGACGGCAAGGGCCTCGTAAAGAGTCGACCGCGCAAGCGGATAGCCAATGCCGTGACGACAATGGTCGGGAGAGGTATTGCCGACCCTCGCGACGGACTGGGCAACACCACACCGCATATAGTATAAATATAACAAAACTATAAAACATAGAGACTATGAAAGCAGAATCTAACACCACCTTTGTTCCTTGTGATGCTATCACAGCCCCAGTTGATGACAACGCCCCTGCGGCTTTCGACGTTTTTGTCAAGTGGCACCGTCAGATGGATTGGTCTGCGCATGTGCGAAAACCTCTTGATATTGACGTGCTTGGCAAAATGCAGCAGATGCGCGGCCATTGCGACAAATTGGAAAGAGAGAAAAGGAGTAAATGAAGACGTATATAAGAGATGCTGAAGAATGACACCATCCGCACCCTCGTAGTCGGTATGATGCCGACTTCTTTGCGTGGCAATATATTCGAGAATAGCTGTAGAGTTTATTCTACAAAGGGTTTAAGCCCTACTTGTCTTACGCATACAGGCGGTAACCAAGAGATAAAAGTATTTGTGGAGCTGTGAGTAACACCACCCCATATATAGTATATAAATTTGAATAAGACATGAAGTTCAGAATTATTCCAATGGAGGCCTATAATGGTTGCATCCCAGTGACCGTTTATATGGTTCAGAAATTTGTCGATCACTTCCCTTTCGGCAAATGGGTAAACATCAAAGGTTTTTCCGACAAAAAAAAGGCAGTGGCGCTAATGTCGCTGTTGTATAATATGTAATAAAAACTATAGAAACAATGAAACATCAGGGATTTAAAAAACGTGTTGCCTATGCAAGGTGTTATAGAGAGCTTGTAGCCGAAAATATGACGATGAAACAAAGAATACATCGTCTTGTCGGAGACTATAACAGGGTAGTAAAGAAACTCCGCAAGCTGGAATACGAGCATGAGGACGTGGTGGCGGAACTGGAATATACGGAGGCCAATCTCAAGGAATTGCATAAAGGCTACACCAACGTCTGCAACGCTAACATAGCGCAAGGGCGTGAGACCGACAACCTCAGAAACGAGCTTGCCAAATTGCGAAGCGAGAACGCAGACTTAAAGCAAGAGCGCCGCACCCTTATCGACTTACTTGAGGAAAAAGGGTTCACTCTCGTCAAGAACACCGAATGTCCTCACGACATGGTGGAGACTGGAGACCCGTTCTGCAACGAAAATCCCGAAACAGTAAGAGTGGATAGCTGCGCATGTTGGAATTGTGAATATTTCGGCCTCCGACTGAAGGACAGAGGCAAGATAGTTTGCAAGGAAGGACAAAAACGGAATCAGCAAGACGCTAATGTCGCTGTTGTATAATATGTAATAAAAACTATAGAAACAATGAAAACAGAAGAAATCAACCCTGGCGACATCCTCTACGACAAAGAGCGAAAGATGTTGGTAAAGGTAGCGCGAGTAGACGAAGATGGAGTGGTGAAGTATTCGGCAATTACCGATATGCGAAGAATTTTTCAGACCCCACCTCCACCCTATCGCGTAGGCACACGAACAGCCGATGCCTACGTCCCCGCTACTGACGAGCAACGCAAGTATATGGAAAGACAGCTGGCTGTATGCGAGTATATAAACCTACCTAAGAACAACCGAATGGAGGTACTCGCCTACATCATTGCCGACCTGAAGGCAGAGAACGTGGAGCTTGAGCAGCGCGTGCATCAGCTCATGGACGACTACAACGACGTGGTACGCCAGTTGAACGGAATAGAGAAACATGATCCTAATACAGGAGGTTTTACTCTTGGAGAACTGACAGAAGCCTTGGATAAATGCGAGGCCTTGGAAAAGGATAACAAGGAACTTGCGAACGAGTATAGAAACTTAGAGCAGATGTATAATGAACTGAACGAAAAATATAATGCAAACGAAAGCATCAAAGAGGATTTGCGAAAGTCAAGAGACGAGCAAGAGGAGTGCATAAATCGTTTTAAGTCAGCCGAGTTCGTTGAAATGGGACAGGAATGTCAGTATAAATATAAATCTCTCCAAGAGGCTAAGCGAAAGGTTGGTGAAGGTGAGTGTTGCGCCTGCCCTCACTTGATGAAAGCTGATGTGTTCGGCAAGAAATGCTTGTTGTGCGCCTATCTCTATGACAACAAAAAGGAACATGATGCACACGAAAGTATGGCAACCGACGAATAGTTCCATCCACACCCACAACCTTGGTATCCTGCTCACATCACCCTACTACCGGATGTTCGAGCAGAGTCGGCGAGTGTATTCCGCAAAAGGAATATCGCCCACGCTGCATACGCAAGGAGGGGGGCATAGAGAGATAAAAGTATTAGTAGAACTATAAAAAAAATATTGAACATGAGAGATCTTGTTATAAAGGCATTGCGAAACTACGGTTACCGCTTTCTTGAGAATCAGAGCGGTTGCTACACTTTTGGCAAACCGCTTGGCTACGGCATACTTCGTGCGGATGTGCGCGAGGGTGAAAACTCCGTAAGTGTCATGCTGATTGTTAAGGGAAACGTGAAGGACGGCAAACGCCCTAATCTGATATGGCAGCGGACGAGCCAGGGCTTTCTGGAAGAACATGAAAAACAGAAGATGTACGAGGCGTTCGTGCAAGCCATTGCCGACTGTGAGGCAGACATCTTCTCTAAAACGTCTGTGGCTTGGTTGCAAAACCGAGACGTGAGATACGACTTCGAGGAGAATGTCCATATCGAGTAAAAGGAATAATCTACCTTTGCACAAGCATACGAAGAAAAAGGGACGGTCACAGTCGTCTGACTAAACAAAACTGCGTAACATTTCATCTATGATACAACATCAACACTGGGAAGATTCAATCCGAATACTCGTCACCGACGAGCAGCATCATGGCAGCATACAGGTGTTTATTCCTCACCGCACCGAAGACAAGCCTTTGGATGGCGCAGCTGATGCTCTCATCTACTCGCTGTGGGTGGACGAAGCTCACCGTGGTCATGAGGTGGCAAAACACTTGATGGAGGCAGCCGAAAGGGAGCTGAAGCGTTGCGGCATAGCGACCGTCGCAATATCGTGGGACGGACGCGACTCTCCCATATGGGTGTTGCATTGGTACGAAAGGTTGGGTTACGAAGAGAAGGCGTTCGGTTATCAATGCAGTACGCTTCTCAAACGGCTGTGATATTCGAAGCCACTCCGTCCAACGTATCTAACGGGCTCTGGTGCAGACGAGCGAGGAGAAGGAACACTCAACCACTGCACATTTCTTTTTATTAACGGATTTATAGAAAACAAAAAAATGAGCGACTTAAAAATTTTTGCAAAGACTATCGAACCTGAAGCCCAGGAGCAAGTACGGCAAATGGCAGAGAGCGAGGCCTACCGCGACTGCAAGATACGCATTATGCCCGATTGTCATGCGGGCAAGGGATGCACCGTAGGCACTTTGATTGAAACCCGTGGCAAGGTGGTGCCCAACACCGTGGGCGTGGACATCGGCTGTGGAATGCTTGTGGTGGACTTGGGCTTTGGGGATATTGACATGGCCCTGCTCGACCGCGTTATCAACGACAACATACCAAGTGGACACAACGTGCATGAGCAGCGTTTGGCTTCGGCGATGGTTGACGTTATGCAAATCCAAATCATGGAGCTGCTGCCTCCCTGGAAGCATTGCTTCGACCTCAATTACGTCATGCGCTCGTTAGGCACACTCGGCGGCGGCAACCACTTCATCGAGGTGGACGTGGATAGCTTCGGACGACATTATCTCGTGATACATTCGGGTAGCCGTAATTTGGGCGTGAAGATATGCAACCATTTTCAGAAGTTGGCGGCAAAGATATGTGACAATAGCGCGGAACGCGAGCATATCATTTTCTCATTGAAAGCCTTTGGCAGACAAAACGAGATAAACGACGCGTTGCGCCAACTGAATACTATCCCCAAGGATTTGGCCTATCTCAGTGGTCCTTTGCTTGGCGACTACTTCAATGCCATGCGCATGTGCCAGGAATATGCCAACTTGAACCGCACGCTTATGGCGCAAACTATCATCAAAGGTCTTGGAATAAAGGTGTCGGGCGACAATTTCTCCACTGTGCATAACTATATTGACACCTTCGGCGGCGTTATCCGCAAAGGCGCAGTAAGCGCAAGGGAAGGCGAGCCGTTGATTATCCCTCTGAACATGCGTGACGGTTCGCTTCTGTGTGTGGGCAAGGGCAACGACGACTGGCTTCAGTCGGCTCCCCACGGTGCAGGCAGACTGATGTCGCGCTCGGCAGCCAAGAAGCAACTCAGCATGGAGGAATACCGCCAACAGATGCACGACATATACTCCACATCGGTATGCGAGTCCACCATCGACGAAGCACCAATGGCGTACAAGTCGGCAGAGGAGATAGAAGCGTTGATATACGACACAGTAAAAGTGTTGAAACGCATTAAGCCGATATACAACTTTAAGGCAAAGTAATAACAATTAACGGATTTATCGAGAACAACGAACAATGATTTTAATTATTAAAAAACTGACAATATACATACTTATATGTATTTTGATAAATTTCATTTTAGGCAGAAAGTCATTTGCTGAAAACTTCCTTTGCGTCGTGTGGCTCTGTCTTGGTTATTTCTCTTCAAAGTTGTATAAAAAGACCAAGAGAAAGAAACGAGAAGAAGGAAAGAGGGAGGTTGCCTCTAACGACATGCCTGTACTCCTCAACCCGAAAGATCGTCGCGAATACATGCTCAACCATATCGAGGACGGACGTTTTTACGCAATCTCGTCGCTCCGTGGCTCTGACACCACCATTGTGTGCGCTGAACGATATGATGCCAAAGAACAAAGGCTGTATTGCTATGCTTACCTTTTGATAAGCGAACGTGGTGTGTATAATGTGTATAATCTGCACATTAGTGACCCTCGCGGTATATTTAAATTACGTGATTTTGTTGGCAACAAGCCCCTGCGCATCGACTTCGACTGTAATCCTCACCTCGTTGTCTTTGAAGAAGAGAACATTTCTCCGTATATCACAGATAGAGACTACAACGACTTCGTGCAAAGCTTGCAAAAGTCCGGGTGCGATTGGAAGATTGAGAAGGGCGAAGATAACGGACTGGGCTCTTACAAATATCTCTTGAAAGAAAACAATAACATAATAACAAATACAACAAGCAAATGAAAACAAAAAACATTATTACGGCATCCATACTACTTGTAGTTGCCATTGTTATCGGCTCACTTGTAGCCACCTACTTTAGTTACAACAACCGCGAGATTGCGCTTCGCCAACAGGCAGAGGCACAGCGTGGAAAGATTGAGGGCGTACACGACAAGATGTGGAAAATCATCCAGCAGAAGGCTCAGGTTACGGACGAGTACAAGCAAACCTTCGAGAAGATTTATCCGCAGCTCATTGCCGGTCGCTATCAGAACGACAAGGGCACGATGATGAAGTGGATAACGGAGAGCAACCCCAACTTCGATGTATCGCTCTACCGCGACCTCATGCAGGCCATCGAGATACAGCGCACCGAGTTTCAGAACTCGCAGGAACGTATGCTCGACATCATCCGTGAACACGAAACGCTCACTCGCACCTACCCTGCCCGATGGTTTGTGTCGAACACCATGCCTATCGAGTATAAGGTTATTTCGTCGTCGCGCTCCAAGGAAGTGATGTCGGAAGGCGAGGATAACGACGTGGATTTGTTCGGCAAGAAAGAGTAAAGGCGTATGGAACTACTCGTTTTCCTCATCCCCTTCTTTGTCTCGGCTGTGTTGCTGTTGTTCTTCCGCAAGCAAACCGTATGGTGGGAACATGCCATACTTATCATCCCCTCGCTCCTTGTGGGCGCAGCGATGATATGGGCGTTTGAGCGCGTAGAGTCGAGCGACACCGAATACTTGGGCAGCTACGTCACGAAGATACGCTATTATGAGCCGTGGAACGAGCCAGTGATGCGTACCGAGACATACACCGACTCAAAGGGAAATTCTCACACTCGGACCTACTATGAAACGGAGAACCACCCCGAATATTGGACCTATTACGACCATTCGGGACGTGAGCGAGAGTGTTCCAATGAGGAGTTTTCGGCAATGAAAGACCGCTTACAGGCTCCGTCGGTGTTTGTGGATATGCACCGCAACTATTACACCCGTGATGGCGATGCCTACGAATATCAGTGGAACGGACAGATCGCCCAGCTCTACACCGTGACCCGCAGTCATGAATACGAGAACAAGGTGAAGGCTTCGCACTCGGTGTTCAAGTTTGAGGACATCAGCAAGAAGGAGGCTCGGCGCATCGGACTTTACGACTATCCCGACATTCATCTGCGCGACCAATGCCCTATCATCGGAGCCAAGTTTTCTGCCCGTCAGGAGCGAGCCATCCGTGTGCTCAATGCCCAGTACGGCCCGAAGAAGGAGTTTCGCCTCTATCTGCTCTTCTATCGCAACAAGCCGCTATCCATTGCCGACCGCCAACGCTCCTACTGGCAGGGAGGCAACAAAAACGAGCTTGTGGTGTGCGTAGGTCTTGACAGCCGTAACCGCGTGGTGTGGAGCGATGCCTTCTCGTGGTGTGACTCGCCAGTGCTTGCCGTGAAGAGCCGCGACTGGTTTATGTCGCACCGTCTTGATCTCTGCCATTTTGCCGCCTACATAGAGCCTGTGGTGCAGAAGGAATGGAAGCGCAAGAATTTTTCTGACTTCAAGTACCTTTCGGTGGAGTTGAGCGACAAGGAGTATTGGGCTATCATCATCATCATGCTCTTGCTCAACATAGGATTGAGCGTATGGGTAGTGACTAACAATTATAAAAATTAGTATAAACAAATAAAAACAAAACAATTATGGAATCAACAGTTTCTGCACTAATCCTTATTCTTATCATTATGCTCGTGTGTGTGTTCTCCTCTTGGCTCGACCGTTTCGGCGCGAAACGCAAGGCTAAGACATTGGAGCAGTATTTCCGGCGTATAGAGCAGCATGTGGGCGTGTGGGCAGATATGTACAAGACTGGGCCGTGGTATCTGGTAGTGTACACTAAGACATCGCATTATCCGATATGGATTGCACATCAAAATATACGTTCGGTACATGCCGACCCAATGGAAGGGCGACTGACGGTCAAGCTATTTAATGGCGAAGATATGGTGATTAACGATGTTGAAAATTATGAAATGCAAGCGGCCAACGAGATGGCCGACTTCGATTTTTCATAAGCAATGAACTATAAATTCCACAAACTTCATGAATTGTTGACTCTTCGTGACGTTTGTGGAATTTGTAGTTCTATTTTATTCTGACATTCGCCCATTCCTGAGATGTCCGTATCAATAATCTATCTTTCCCTATCTTTGCTATGTAAAATAATAAAAAATCAAGGTGTCGCGTCTCGCGTGTCTCGCAGTCGCACTCCATCTCAACAATACATAAAACGAAACAGATGAATACAGTATCTTCTCTCAACGAGTTCCAACAGCGAAGCGAGGAACTGAGGGCGCAGGGTTACGAGGCCGTGCGTCCTGCTGCCTATTGTCATCACAAAACGGACGGTGGCAATGCTTTCTCCTGGGCAGAGTATGTCCATACCAAGCTTATGTCATCGGCACATGCAGGCTCTAACAATGCGGCAGGAGAGCGACGCGAGATAAGTGCTGTCTTTGCCTCAAGCGGTGGCGAGAACAAGGCGGTGCCACAAAATGTAGGCACTAACGGACTCGGTTTTATGGAGTGGGGCTTGGGCAACCGACTGCCCAACCTAATATACCTACTCTCTAAGATGTCGCCTTTCACGGCTGCTGGCATCGACTTCGTAAAGAAGATTCTTGTCGGTAGAGGTCCGTCGGCCAAGTATCACTATACGCAGTATGTCGGTGGCAACATTACGGAGAAGTTAATCCCATACACCTCGGCAGGTACGTTGCTTCGCGGTCAGATTGCCGATCTCAAGGCTAAGGAGCGTGCTGATGAACAAGACACGGAGGGCAATAATCCAGCTATAGAAAATTCCATATCGGTATTGCTCGGCAATAATAAGGACGGCGAGGACAGCGAGGAAATGAAATCGATGAAGGATGCACTTGCCGAATGGGAGCGCACTAACAAGGAACTTCAAGAGTTTATCGACAACAACGACCTTCACCAAACTTATCTTGATATGGCTGGCGACATGTCGCTTATGTCGCAATGCTTCTGTGAGATACAGCTCAACCAACGCCAACTCGACAAGGACGGACACCCTGTACCCACATCACAATGGGATCCCAAGGTTATAGGACTGAAGCACCGCAGTATCTTTACTACCCGATTGGAGCGCATGGACGATCAATACCATATCAACTATGCTTATACCTCCAACCAATGGCTCGACTCGTCGCAGGTGCAGACCTCGCTCAAACCTGAAGACATGCGCATAGCTGCCGTGCCCTATCTCGCAGCCGATACCGCTGTGAAGGACCTCGACCGCCATGTGCGTGAGGCACGTCAGCAGCGTGTGAGCCGCAAGAACCGCCCAACACGCTTCATCATGTCGCCACGCGACTTCGGCGGTCCTTACTATGCCGATGCCCTTTGGCACAGCATCTTTGCCGGAAGCATCTTTGAGTATGCCTTCACCATCGTTGACGACCGTCTCACTCGCAAGCGCAACAGCAACATCATTGGTCGTGTCATATACATTCATCAGGAATATCTCAAGCACCTCTACACCCAGCAGGGCGAGAACAAGAGCAAGACGATGGCACAGATACAGCAGGAGGTGTTCACCGACATCAACCGCTGGCTGTCTAATCCCGACAACGCAGGTCAGGCTCTTATCTCTGCCGTGTTCACTGGCTTGGACGGCAAGGAGCACAAGGCGTGGGAGATTGTGGAGATTGAGAGCAAGGCCAACTCGCAAGCGCAAGCCGAGAAGACCGAGCTTCAGGAAATATCATCCATAATCTTCTTCGCCATGGGTCTCGACTCAAAGCTCATTGGCAACACCCCAGGCGACGCTACATCATCGGGTGGCACCGACCTCCGCGAGCGTTTCCTCGTAAAGCAGATACAGTTTGCCCCATTGCAGCAGCTCATGCTCCGACCATTAGAGGTGATAAGCAAGTTCAATGGATGGGACCCGCACCTGGTGTGGCAGATAGACCGCGAAGTGCTCACCACGCTGGATAACTCGAAAACGGGGGTGACGAAGCAGGAATAGTAACGAACAAATGATATAGAGAATGATTGAACTGAATAAGATATATAATGAAGACTGCCTCGAAGGAATGAAAAGGATTCCAGACGGGAGCGTGGATTGCATTGTGTGCGATTTGCCGTATGAAGTTCTGAACAAAGGCAATGAAAAGGCACGATGGGATAACATTATCCCGATGGAGTCTCTATTCAAAGAATACTGGCGAATAGCAAAAACTAACGCTCCTATTATTCTCTTCGGTCAAGGAATGTTTACGGCACAGCTAATGATGGCACAACCTGACACATGGCGATATAATCTAATTTGGCAAAAAGACCGACCAACAGGATTTCTCAATGCGAAGCGAATGCCTATGCGGAGCCATGAGGATATTGCTGTGTTCTATCGTGCGCTACCTACATACAATCCGCAGATGAGACAAGGTTTCCCCACTCACTCACGAGGGCATAAACACGGAAAAGCAAAGGGTAATGTCTGTTATGGCAACTATAATATTGAGACCTGCTCAAAAGAAGCATCAACTGAGAAATATCCTATATCTGTATTGTTCTTCGACAAAGAAAAGAATCTTGATATGCACCCCACTCAAAAGCCCGTAGCTCTTATTCAGTACCTCATTCGCACTTACTCCAACGAGGGCGACACCATCTTAGACAACTGTATGGGCAGCGGCACCACCGCCATTGCAGCCATCCGCGAGAAGCGCAACTTCATCGGCTTCGAGCTCAACAAGGAGTATTACGACAAGGCTTGCAAACGCATCAAGTTGGAGCAAGCGCAGCTCAAGCTGTTCTGATTCAGAAAAACTATATAAAGTGATTCTTATGGCAAAGATTGTCTATTTTGGCACGAATGGTAGTAGCGGTCATACAGCAATAGGTATTGACGCTAATCTGAAAAACGATGAATACAACAAGTGGTGTGAGTGTGACAACGACGGTTGGATAAATAAACTGTATAGCGAGCCAGAAAAGCGCACTCGTTATGTCCGTCATTACGATTTGATATATACGGCTTATTCTATTCCAACGTCGCTTGACGACCATCGCTTAGGTTCTCATACCAATTTGTTTTGGGAAGGCTATCATTCGGAGCAAGAGATGGAAGAGTTTATCAAAAAAAACAGTTTCTTGAAAAAACAGTTTGGAATGTAAAAGACTTGGATAATTCAAAATTGAGTATTTCCTAATCGGCTTGACGACAATTCAAAACTCAAAACTCAAAATTCGCATAGCGTATGATTTTATCAACAACCAAGGAGCTTCGGCTCCACATTCCCAGCAACGCCATCGACGAGATAAGTTCTCTTCAAGGCATACTCGACAACAGCGAGAAAGATTTTCTGCGCGACAAGTTGGGCGACTCGCTCTACAACCGATTGTGCGAGTACTATCAGACCGTTTCGCCCGACGACTTCTATATGGCAGTCTGTAACGGCGAGAACACTCAGCACCCCTGGATGCAACTCCTGCTTATGGCACAGCGCATGGTGACATACGATGCCATGTCGCGCTTCGTCTATACACAGGCTCTCTCTATCAACGGCACTGGCATCAACGTGGCTTCAAGCGACGATTACGGCACGGCATCCAAAGACCTCCTCGATAAGGGAGTGCAAGGCTACAAGCGCGAGGCAATGGTGTCGCTCAACCAAATGCTCGTGATGCTCGAAGGTTGGGCTAAGAAGATGGCTACACCCGCACCCATCGCCGATGCCGACACCATCGAGCAACCCACCGAACCAAAGGACGAGGAGCACAAAGCCATTGAAGAGATAAGCCTATTGTGGCAGGAGAGTCAATACTATTACCTCCACCACGACCTCCTCATTGCCACATGTGCCGACCTTCAGCACTACATCGACATCTACGAGAGCCGTGAGAAGTTCATCCGTCTTCTGCCCGACCTCCACTTCATTCAAGACGAATACATCAGTGAGGCTATTGGCGAGGACACGGTGCAGCGTCTGCTCCACACCGACGAACCTGCCGACAAGCCTCTCCTTCGCAAGGTACGTCGCCTGATGGTGGCCCACCTCGAAGAGCGAACAACAATACTCACTATCGACAAGGCACGCCGAGCGGCTGCCCACAACGAAGCCATCGCCCTACGCACCGCGGTGCTCCGGCTCATGGAAATGCGCAAGGCAGCGGACGTTGCCAACACCACCCCAGACAAGCCCTCAACCAACACCACCGACTCAACAAGCAAAGGCTACGAGAACAATCAGCCAGACAGCAAGATATTCGTATCGCCATTGCTGTATTAAAGTTATTCGTCGGCAAAACAAAAAATAACTATGGAAGAAATAATTCGTATTCTAACCCCTGCCCTCTCCGCTCGTATGCTCACCTCCGACCAGCGTGAAGCCTTCGAGCGTGGTCTTACTCTTCTTGAGCAAAATCCACGGGCAATGTCGTTCGTTAAGGAGAGCCGACGATTCCGCGACTACCATCGTCGTGTGCGTCAGCTCCTCACCTATCTGCAAACCATGCAGACCTCTCGCACGGAGATAAAGCGTCATGTCGGTCGCCCCACCCGTGAGGAACAGGCTCTCTATGCCGAGCAGCAGAAGGAGAAGGCTCTTGAGGAAGCGCGTCGCTCGCTCTTCCCTGACCTGCAGCCCGACCTCACCTTGCAGCCTCTCACCTACGGCGGCATCGTGGCCAACCCCAACGGCGAGACCATTGTGTCCACCATGCCCAACCTCATGCAGCTCCGACCGTTCCTCTCCGAACGTCTGCAAGAGCAGGTCAACACCGTGCGCTCTTTGCGCAACGAGATGGCAGCAAAGGCAGAGCAAGCCAAGACCATGGCCGAAGCCAACGAGAAGGCTGGCCGACCTATTTACACCGAAGAAGAGATTGCCCTTCTCGCCACCCGTGCCGTAAAGATAGAAAGCGAAATTCTGCCTCGCATCTACATCAACGTTGACCGCGAAATTGGCGAGGCTTACCTTCGCCTATCCCCACGCACCGGCGACCCCGAATATATCGCCCGAATAGAGAAAGCGTGCAACGTGCCACCACAGAACCTACGCGCCCAGTTCCGTCCTTTCTACGACAAGGCACTCTCCCGTGACCCTCTCTTCGCACAGTCGGTAGCCGACAAGATAGCCAACGACCGCCCCGAGGTGAAAGCCGCTCGCGACGCAGCAGCCAAGCACAAAGCCGAAGCCGACGCTCTCATCAAGTATATCATGCGCAAGGACAAGCCATCGACCAAAGCCCGCGTAAAAGGCCTTACCGACCGCATCTCCCAACTCCGCAAAGACTACGCCGACATAGTGACCGAAGACGAACTGAAAGGATACGAGGCAATATTGGCAAAGACAAAGGAAGAAGTGGCTGTAAGTGAAAAGGGAAAAGTGAAAAGTGAAAAATCTAATAGCTAAGGATAATTCATAATTCAACAATTCAAAATCGCGAAGCGATAATTCAAAACTCAAAACTCAAAATTCCATCCATGACACAATTCGAGATATTAAAGAAGACTTGCACTCAAGCCTGCCACGACCGCCACGCTTGTGCCGAAGGCTATCGTGCCATGCTTGCCACCGAAAATATCAGTCAGCTCATGTCTGTGTGGCGTGCGAATTGGGAAGACCTCGTTGAGAGTAAATACGCCGACATCATCAACGAACTGCTTCCTGCTCTCTACCCCTCACTAAAGGAAGAAATGAACGCAGCTGGCATCTACGTCAACGAATGTCCGCAGCCTGCCCCCGAGTACGTCCTTGTTATTGTTACCGACTATGACCACATCGTTGAGATAAACGACTACGCCAAGTGTTACGTCATTGGAAAGGCATGGGTTCGAGCATGGGACCACGCCCAGGTGTATAGCGAGAAGAACGATAGAGCTATCATAAATCTCTACGATTACTCCTACGGTCACGTCAGCAAAGGAAAGGCTATTGCTTTCGGCCACTCACACCTATGGACCTCCACTAACGCCTCGCTTAATGGCAGCGTGACTTGCGAAGCCCACGGTGGCGAGATCCGCGTCAGCAGTTATCTGAAGATTGAAGCCTACGGCGATACCAAGGTGTTTAGCAAAACCGACCGCAATATCACACTTTACGGCAATGCCAAATTTGTCGTATAACAACAAAGGCTGAGTAAGACCCATTAAAAAACAACCAACATGAACAGCAAACTATCCCTTCTTGCCGACGGCAATCCGCTCGCCATAAAAGAAGACACATCCATCAGCATAGAGTTGAAGAGTCCTCTCTTCAACGACACCGAGATGTTCTCCTTCCCCATAGAGCTGCCCATCGAAGGCAACCGACATGTCTTAAAGAACGTGGATGATGTCAGCAGCGACATCCGCCCCGTGAGCTACGAGCACACACAAATGCAGATCATCGCTGAGGGTGTGCCTCTCGCTTCGAGCGCATCTATTATCCAGGAAGACGAACAACTGGAAGACTCACTCGCGCTCAACGTCGATGCAAGCACACAATCTTTTGCCGACCTCATAAGCGACCTCAAGTGCAACGAAGTGCCTATTCCTTCTAAATACAAAGACCAGCTCCTTATAGGCGAGAAGATCGACGATGTGAGCGTGAGCGTCAACTATAAGACCGAGGTAGAGATTAAATACCAGGGCAAGAAAGGCAACAAGAAATATGGTTCGGTGGGCGACGACTATACTACAGAGTCCACCTTTTCCCCTCAAGCCCTTGGTTTCTCTTATCCTGCCCAATGCAAAGAGACCGGCAACTTGCACGAAGCTGTATTGTTGAAGACCTATACTTATCCAAACGGCAATAGCGTTAAGATACCAGATGTGCAGACTTCTTACATCAACGTGAGTGACGCTTACCCTCAGAAACTTTTCTGCAACGCTCGTGTGTGTTATGCTCACCACGATTTGAACGACGACGGCACTACGTCCGACAAGATTGTACAGTATTCCACACAACGCAAGGGTGAAGACCCAAACAATAAAAATCGAGAACAGGAAATGTATGAAGACCGCGGACCTATATGGGTATTGGATGCCAATCGTCCACAATCGGGCATTTGTTTCTACATGCTCTTCTTTCTCGATTGTTTGTTTGAATATCTCGGCGTGCAGTTCGACAAGTCGGCATTGGAGAATATTGGCGACATGAAGCGTCTTTGTTTCTTCACTACGAAATGTGCCTACGACACAAAACCTCTTTACGCACGGTCGTACTACACAAAGGAAGACGAAGCCGTGAAAGCCGGACTGAAGCAGGAAGGTGATGTGAAGGAGGGCTTCTTTCAGAAGCAAGCCAATAGCGAGAAGGACGTAAAGGATCTTTTTGAAGACGTAAACAAATGGCTCGACTCTCGGGGTTGTGGCGGCACCTTGAAACTCGACAATCCGAAGGACAAGAATGTACAGGAGGTGAAGTATCGTAAGGTGACGTATAAGATTGTGGAGAAACCGCACAATGGACCTTTCTATAATGGAGGTGTATTCAAAGATACAGAGGTTGTTACCGTTGTTGATGATTGGGAAACCGTTACGGTAGGCAAGGATAATGTGGCGAGTATCACCTGCAAGAGCACCATCAAGTCGGCTCAGATGAGCGCAAGCATCTTCCGTATGTATGCCAACGAGAAGAACTTTCCCGACGAGTCTGTGTCGGACGTTATTGATTCTCTTGAGCAACAGTTTGGTATTAAGTTTCATTACGACTACGAGCAGAAAAAAGTCACGGCTTATCTCATTCGCGACGTATTCCGTAAGCAGAACCCTACGCCTCGCGATTTCCACGCCCAGGTGCTCAAAATGCTCCCCATCACGGAGAAGATAACTGGTGTTCGTGCCGGATATGCAGCCGAGAGCGAGGCTAAGGAGCAACGCGACAACGTGAAGAACCAGGTGAAGGACTTCAATACCGACTACGACTATATCGAATACCCTAAGAACTCTACCGTAACGAGTCTTACCTACAAGGACATCATTCATAAAGTCTATAACGGACAGATGAACGTGTTTGTTGACCTTCAAACTGGCAACAAGTATCGTGTAAAGATTGACAAGAATTTTACTGATGCAAGCAATATGGAGCCTCGCTTGTTTGAGGTGGCTGCTATGAAGGGTGTGGAGATAGGCGATTGTTCTACTCTTAACGAAGACTTCATTCAGGAGTTTAAGTCAAGCTTTGTTCCCGTAGGTATGGTGGATGCCAACTATCGTATGGCTCTATCGTCAAGCACGGGTAGTACTTGCGCTTCCGATAATCCTAAACAGCCCAACGAAGTGGGCAAGCAATATGATGGCTACGAGTTTGGTGAAGTAAATAGCTCTTACGCCAAAACTCAGATGGCAGCTCTCATTGACGAGGATATGGAGCATGAGTTTGTCAAGCAGTACGTCAAGAACACTATGTCGTCAATGGTAGCTGATTTCTACGTCACCGAAGAGCTTTGCTTGCGTGAGAGCTACGATCCGTCTTCCACCGACGATGGCAACTCGCCCCTTCAGTCATACGACTGGGGCTTGTCTATCGCTATTATGCGTGGTGGTGGTGTGGATTCCACTCACGAATCCTACGAATATAACTATGACGGATTCGGCAACTCAAAGTGGCGCACAAAAGCTGGCGACTATGCCCTTACAACCGACTCCATCGACCCCTACGGCAATGAGTATGATTACAACGGTGTAGACAATGAGGAACGTTTCTCACTGAAGCCTCGTGCTTGGGTGCAGCCCGAATGGGCAGACGCTCCGCTTGTGGTGAACACCCTGTCGGTCAAGAACCGTGGCTACGTAGACGTTTTCCTCGTCGATTACATCTATTTTCTCCTACATCGCAAGAAGTATTACGTCAAGTGCCTCGCCTCCGTAGCACAGGTAGCTGACATTCAGAATCACTGGAAAGAGTGGTGGAATATCGACGGCAAAAAATGCTTGATTGACAAAGTTAATACTACCGTATCAGCAAAGGTAGGAATAGGAGAAGTAGAACTTGAAGTTTTCGCTATATAATATAAATGTAAGACACATGGCTTTAACTTCTATAAATTCTTTAAATTCTATAAATTCTAAATTCAATGGCAGCAAATCTTTTATTGGTTGACGGTTCAATATTCAACGGCAATCCTATAACATTCGCCGTTACTCCTCTTACGCTTGGTGGTACACCCTCGTTTCATCGTATGGTGTTTGAGGTGAAGTGTGGCGTGAGTGGCGGTAACTACGAGACAATACGTATGACCGAGCCAGTCTTGACAGAAAACGGCAAAGCCGTACAGATAGACATATCGTCTGCCCTACGTTCTTTCCGCGACTCCTACGAGTATTCGCCCGAACCTGGTGTAATGCCCGTAGTGAAGTTTAATGTGTCGGCATACGACGAGTATATGCTTAACGGCGAAGTGAAGAAGTCGGAGCCTGTTTCTTATCTTTCCGGTCTGAATCCTGGCATGAATGTAAGGCAGACTATCTTCGGAGGCTTTTCCGATTACGACCGCTTGACGGGAGGGCAGGATATGAAGGTAAGCCGACTAACACGCAAGCCTAACACAACACCTCAGTTGGTATGCGTAGGCGAGCAACTTATTTATACCGAGGATTATAGTCCAGCAGTAAGTCTTCCTACGCCCACTTGGGCAGCTCCCGAAGCCAAGGCTTTCAACATCGTTACTGAAGGCGCACAGACCGTAGGGGGACAGCAGCTCTACGCCCTACCTGCATCTGAAGCCACACGTCGCACAGAGTTTCGCTTCATCAACTCGTTCGGTGTGCTTGAGAGCATCAGCATACCCAAGAGTTATGCACAGGAAGTAGACATCAAAGCCACAAACTACATCGTGACACGCAAGGAAACCTTGCACTCCTTCTCTCGGTCGGCAGTACGCAAGCAGGGCAACAAGGAAGGTTGGAACTATATGACCGACCCGTTGGACGAAACATGGCTCGCTTGGTATCTTCACGAACTGCTAATGTCCGAACACGTATGGCTGAAGATTAACGGCAAGTTCCTGCCATGTACCATCGAGTCGGAAGAGACCATAAAGTATGCCGACGATACCAAGGACGATATATACAGCGTATCATTCACAGCACGACTCAATTTCTGTGGTAGCACAAAGATATAAGTCTTTTAGTTTTCATCTCTATATTTCTTACGACCTCAAGAGACACCATGCTCTTGGGGTCGTTTGCGTTAAGGTATGTCCGCATCATGCTAACGTTTTTCCCTAAATTCGCAATAGAAAATCAACATAATATATGACACAAGCGACAACCAAAGACTATTGGATTTCGCCCTCGGCATTGCATATCGAACTGAATGCCCTTGGCAATCCCGACTATATCCAGGCATCGTGCGTAAGCGGTGCCCAGATACTTGTGTACGTCAAGGATATTATCGGTTTTGATGCCGGACACAACTATCGACGCTGGCCCTTGCAGGCTGCTCCAACTGTATTCAATACTCACACCGAGAAATACGTCTATGCCGCCATTCCTCGCGATATGACGCTCACCGCTTCGGCATGGATAGTATTCCCGTCCGAACAGATAGACATCTACGGCAAGAACGAAAAAGAAGAGCAAATAGGCGACGAGAAGTACTACTACATATTTCTGCAAGGCATCATCACTTCGTCGGGCGATAACGGCACGGTGCAGCGCAATTGGAAGGAAGGCGGCAGAATTGTATATGGCTACTTGTCCTCAGACGAAGCTATCAGCGCCATCCCCAACGAAAGCGAGTGGTATAACTATTCTTCGGTAGACGGTATCGTGACCTTCCTCAAGGACATTACGATGAAGGCAGGCACCAAATTCCGCCAACTCTTCGCGAAGACCCTCACTATCATGTCCGGAGGTAAAATAGCCTTTGAGAATCAAGGTGAGGTGAATGGAGTGGCCATTGATTCAACTTCACTCGACTCTGTAGATAAAATTGTTACCCCAAACTATCTTGCGAGTCAGGCTTTGTCTAAAATTAATGACGATATTGCGCAGGGAATAATCCGCTTTATGCAAGGCTTGAAGCTGGGCAACGGTGTGAAAGGTATTGACGCTAATGGAAATGCGGTGCTGGGGGATGTGCAGATGCTGGATGCTGTACTGCGACGTATCGTGTCGCTTGGCTACAACGGGGCTACACAGCAGGGTTTCGGCATCGTTGACCGTGGCGACGGCAAGTTCAGGCTTGACATCAATGACCTTCAGGTGTGGGGCAAGGCTGTATTCCAGGAGCTGGAGGTGAGGAAGCTGTCGTATGCCGGGGGCAATGTGTACCTGAGCGGTTCGGGGAGCAAGATATTCAAAACCGAGGAGTTGTATAACGAGGCTGGCAAGTTGAGGGGCTGGCGCTGCTGGCTGTTGGCTGACGACGGCACTACGGCGACGCAGAACATGTGGCGTGTGGGTGACCAGGCTCGCTGCCAGACGTTCGGACTGGCTAACAAGCAGAAGCCTACTCGCTCGTGGTGGCGACTGGTGACTGCCGTGAGTGAGGAGAATGTGGCGCTGATTGACGAGTTGGGCAACGAGCTGTATGACGGCAAGAAGTTCGCGTGGATTGAGATTGCGAAGGACAACTGCGAGCTGGGCAGCGACGTGCCCATGGCTGGCGACACAATAGTGCTTGACGGCAACCAGAACCCTAACGAGCGTGAGCGTCAGGGTGTCATGATTTTGGAGACTACTGGTGCGAACACGCCTCGCATCGTGGCGTACAAGGGTGTTGTGGGATATACGCATGAGGGCTGTGAGGTGTTTTATTTCTCTCCGCAAGGCTGTAAGATCGTGTCTACGTCGTTTGAGTGGGTGTCGCCTACTGGTGACTTGATACACATTGTGAACTACAGAGGCGAGTGGCAGAAGGGCATGAGCTACGGCTATTATGACCAGGTAAGCCATGGAAACGGCGTGTGGCTGTGTACCAACGCCGAGGGCAGCACGAGTGAGCCAATGGCTGGCAGTGCTGACTGGCAGCTTGTGATGAAGGCGGAAAAGGGCGAGAAGGGCGAGGACGGCGTGGCTTATCAGATAATGATAACGAGCGATACGGGCACGGTGATGATAAACGGCTCGGGGAAAATGACGCTCAATGCTACGCTTCTGTGTAACGGCGAAGACATAAGCGACACTGTAGGCAACAGCTCGTGGTCGTGGTGGAGACAATCGGCTGACGTTGAAGACGATGCTGTGTGGAATAGGCTGCATGAGGGCGTGGGGCGCTCGTGTCTTATCACACGTGACGACGTGAGCAGGCAGGCACAATTCGGGTGTCGTGTGTACATATCAGACTCAAAGACTATTAATAGTAAATAATATAACTTTAATTCAAAAATAAGATTATGGCAAAAGTATTGGCTAATGGTCAGATTACTATCGTTGACCTCAATGACGGCAAGGCCGTTCAGTGTTTCACTCAGTGCTCTAAGGGCGAGACTCAGATTTATACTCCCGACACGGGTGTGTACACTCCGAACTATTCGGCAAGTACGCCTAACGTTATCACAGCCCGTGTCTACGTGACGGGCAGTGCTACAGACCAGGCTCCGACCTCGGCTTGTACGGGATGGTCGTGGAAGGTGGATGGTACGGCAGCAACCCCGGTAAGCGGCAAGTCGTATCAGCTTAACCTCACCGGCAACATCGCCAAGAACGGCAGCGTGAAGAACATCGAATGGTCGTGCAAATACACTGACCCAGAGACTAAGGCTACGACTACGTGCATCGGCTACAAGACGATTTCGCTGGCGAAGAGTGGCGGTGCGCTCCAGACTGTGCAGATTGAGACTCCCGACGGCAACACGTTCGACTCGACCAACAACACGAAGCAGCTGCGTGCCGTGGCGAAGTTCTTCCGTGGCAACGTGCAGGACACTTCTCTGACTTCTATGACTTGGGAGGTGCTGAATATCAGTGCTGGCACATGGAGCGCCGTGGCTTCGGGCAGCGTGAGCACTTCGGGTGGCGTGAGCACTCTGAACGTGAGTGCCAATGACGTGCTTAACTTCCAGACCTTCCGCTGTACTGTCAAGGATGGTGGTGATACCGCCAGCGCTATCGTCACGTTCTTCGATGCGAGCGACCCATACGTGGTGGAGGTGTACTCGCTGACGGGCGACAAGATTGTGAACGGTGCCCAGTCTACCGAGCTTTTCGCCCGTGTGTGGAAAGACGGCAAGGTGGTGGAGGATGGTGCTACGGTGAAGGCTGACAGCGACCATGCTTCAAACTTCACGTACAAGTGGACGAAGTACAATGCCAGCGGTGTTGCTACCAACTGGAACGGTACGTCAAGTCCAGTAAATGCTTCGACCAAGCCTTACGTCACCGTGGCTAACGCTGACGTGAGCGGCAGAGGTACATTTACTTGTGAGGTGTCTAAATAAGGGCACCTCACCCTTATTTTTATTAACTAAA